>JAEEGK010012519.1_pt1 | contig 19261 bp, 11 predicted proteins | sample 8958771 | NCBI WGS metagenome assembly JAEEGK01 (sample SAMN16246547, study PRJNA631951) | gut metagenome | biome: gut microbiome; feature: rumen; material: SC-attached | host: Bos | place: Iran: Karaj | collected 2018-10
GTCCCCGGCAAAATACCATGACCTGCAGCATTTTTGGCTGTTTTTGCTGCAGGTCTATCAATAATATGCGGTTTGATATGCTGAGGAAAAGGTATAGGGTGAACAGAACGCCTTCTGATGGGCAAGATCTGATTTTATGCCTGGGACCTTGCCCTCATATCGGCCACCCAGGTACTTCCAATGGGCAAGATGCCCGCCATGAAATTAGACCTTGCCCGCTGAATCGTCGTTGAATGGTGGTGGGTGATTCCGGTCCGTCACGGAGAAGGGGAGAGTGATCCCGTTCTGCCACGGAGAAGGGGTGGGTGTTCCTGGTCTGCAATTGTTTGGCAGACCGGGAACAATTTCGGGCGTTTTTGTTCCTGGTCTGCTTTTTTTTGGCAGACCAGGAACACCTAGGAGCTTATGCCGGCGCTCTAATTAGCAATTGTCGTGTGGCGAGCAAGCTTATGTGGCGGGCAAGTGTATGCAGCAGCCAAGTAATTGACAGTCAGACAATTACCGGAAAGAGAATCGGGAAAAATCGCCGATTCTCCTGCTGGGAAAGTGCTGATAGCCAGGGGGTTAGGTGCTGCATGGTGTTGGGGAAGATGCCCGGTCGGGGCCGGGCATGACGGTGAGGGGTCGGGCTTGACGGTGTGGGGTGGGGCATGATGGTGTGGGGCCGGGCATGACGCGAAAAGGGGCAGAGGCGGGGAACAAAAAAGACCGGCCCCAAACAGGGTCGGTCTTAATCGTAGTCAATCTTAATCGTATATGTAATATAACTAACTGTCAGCGGCGGGCGAAGCAGGCGCTGCGCGGCGTCGGGGATTACTTCCCAGCGACGGGGATTACTTCTTGGCGACGGCTTTCTTGGTGCTGTCGTACATCACGGGGGTACCGATCATTATGGAAGCGTAGGTTCCGATGAGGATACCGAGGATGAGGGCGACGGAGAGGCCGCGGATGCTCTCACCGCCCCAGATTGCGATGGCAACCATAGGGAGCAGGGTGGAGATGGAAGTGTTGACCGTACGGGTGAGGGTCGCGTTCAGCGAGGTGTTCACAGTCTCGTCGAACTCGGCGTTCGGGTGCAGCATCTTGTTCTCGCGGATACGGTCGAAGATAACCACGTTATCGTTGATGGCGTAACCGATGATGGTAAGGATAGCTGCGATGAAGGTCTGGTCCACATCGAGGTTGAACGGCAGGATACCGGTGAACAGCGAGAAGAAGCCGATCACGATGATAGCCGTATGGGCGAGGGAGACCACGCCGCCGAGACCCCAGTTCCAGCCCTTGAAGCGGAACGCGATGTAGGCGAAGATGATGATCAAAGCAAGGATAACGGCGATGATGGCATCGCGGCGGATATCGCTTGCGATCGAAGCACCCACCTTGTCGGAAGATATGATACCGTTAGGATTCTCGAGAGTGGAAGTGAAGTCCTCGATGGTCATATTCTCATTGACGAACAGACCGTGCAGAGCCTGGAAGAGCATTCCCTCGATCTCGGCGTCCACCGAAGAGGACTCGTCTTCGATCTTGTAGGAAGTAGTGATCTTCATCTGGCTGTCACCACCGAACTGCTTGACCTCGACGGATGCATTCTTGACATTCTCGTCGGCTGCGGCAGCGGCGTCGAACACGTCATTCACTGCAGCACGCACATCCTCGGCAAGCACAGGCTGGTCGAAGCGCACCACATAGGTACGGCCACCGGTGAAATCGACACCATAGGTGAATCCCTTGGTGAAGATGCTCACGAGGGCGATCACGATGAGGGCGCCGGAGATCATATAAGACCACTTGCGGCCGGCCAGGAAGTTGATATGGGTATTCTTGAGGAAATTGCGGGTAGCGCTGTTGTCGAAGGTGATGTTCTTGCCCCTGGACACGCGGCTCTCGAAGATGAGGCGGGTGATGAAGATAGCGGTGAGCATCGAAGTGATGATACCGATGATCAGGGTGGTAGCGAAGCCCTTGACAGGACCCGAACCGAAGAAGAACAGCACGAGACCGGTAAGCAGGGTGGTCAGCTGGCCGTCGATGATGGCGGAATATGCATTGCTGTAACCATCGGCGATAGCCTTGCTCAGACCCTTGCCAGCCTTAAGCTCTTCCTTGATACGCTCGTAGATGATAACGTTGGCATCCACTGCCATACCCAGGGTCAGCACGAGACCGGCGATACCGGGCAGGGTGAGGACGGCGCCGAAGGAGGCGAGGGTACCGAAGAGCAGAACCACGTTCGCCAGCAGTGCGCAGTCAGCTGCAAGACCCGCTCCCTGATAGAAGAGGACCATGTAGATGAGCACGAGGATGAAGGCGATGAGGAAGGAGACCATACCGTCGTGGATGGACTTGGCACCGAGCGAAGGACCTACGACCTGCTCCTGGACGATAGTTGCAGGGGCGGGGAGCTTACCGGACTTGAGGACGTTCACAAGGTCGGTAGCCTCCTCCACGGTGAAGTGGCCGGAGATCTCGGAGTTGCCACCGGCGATCTCGCCGTTCACCACAGGGTAGGAATATACGGTACCGTCAAGCACGATGGCGATCTGCTTGCCGATGTTGTCTTTCGTGAGATGGGCCCAGATGTTCGCACCCTCGGCGTTCATGCTCATGGAAACCTTGGGCTCGCCATTGGTACGGCTGTCGTAGCTGACATTGGCGTTGGTGATGACGGAACCATCCAGAGGGGCCTGTCCGTCGCGGGAAGAAGCCTTGATGGCGACGAGTTCATAGATGTTCTCGGAGTCGCCGACGGGCTTCACGCCCCACATAGGACGGAACTCTGCAGGGAAGATAGCAGCGATCTGAGGCATTGCCAGATAGCGGTTCACCTTAGCGGTGTCGGCGGAAGTGGCATAACCGATGCAGGCACCGGTATTACCCTGGACGGGCTGCAGCACTGCGAAGAGAGGATTCTGGGCGCGGAGGGCCTCGTTGGCCTCGGCCTCGGCGTTGCTGCCAAGCTCTTCGGCGACGATGTCACCAGCGGGAGCGGCTGCAGCGGCGGCGGGCTTCTCCTCGGCGAGGATGCCAGCGAGCACCTCGTTAGCCTCTGCAAGGTAAGGAGCGATCTCCCCATTCTCGAACGTTGTCCAGAACTCGAGGGATGCGGTGCCCTGGAGGAGCTTACGCACACGCTCAGGCTCTTTCACGCCAGGGAGCTCGACGAGGATACGGCCGGAATTGCCAAGCTTCTGGATAGAAGGCTGGGTGACGCCGAAACGGTCGATACGGTTACGGAGGACGTTGAAGGAGTTAGCGACTGCGCTCTCGGCCTCTTTCTTGATGACGGAAAGAACCTCTGCGTTGGTGGATTCGGGAGTGATGCTCTCGCGCATCTCGTAAGTTCCGAACACCTGGCTGAGCCTTGCACCGCCGGTGATCTCTTCCCAAGCCTCACCGAAAAGGGTGATGAAGTCGGACTGGGAATTCACGCTGCGGCTCTTAGCGAGGGCGAGTGCCTGATGGAACTGAGGCTCGGTGCTGTTGCCCGAGAGGGCCTTCACGAGGTCCTCGAGCTGCACCTGCAGCATCACGTTCATACCGCCCTTGAGGTCAAGGCCGAGGTTGATTTCTTTCGTACGTACATCCTTGTACTTATAGCCGAAATAAACCTTCTCATTGGAAATGGAGTCAGTGTACCATTTCTGCTTCTCTTTCTTGATGGAGTCAAGATAGTAGGCCGGTTTGTCCTGCATCGCGACAACTGCCTGTTCGGCATACTTTTTGGCTTTCCTGCCCTGAAGAGAAGATACCAGGGTGAAGGAAAGCTGCCAGAAGCATGCGATGAGCAGCAGGATGGCTACAAACCTGATTGCACCTTTACTTTGCATAACGAATCTATTGTTTTTAAATTTATTTAAACTTGCAAATTAGCTGGCAAATTTACGATTATTTTTCCGATAAAGAAATTATCTACGGGTTATTTCTTAATTTTGCAGGATATAATTGGTAAAAATATGAGAATCAACGGCATTAAAACAGCCCTCGTGGCGGTATCCATCGCGATATCCGCCCAGATTCTCAGTTGCCAGAGCCTGCCCCTTCCCGCCTACGAAACGGCCCTTATGGACGGCGAAGCCAGCCACGCCGACTACGACTTCCAGGCGGCCGTCCAGTTCTACTCCGAGGCCCTCCGCAAATGCCGCGACACCTCCCGCATCCCCGAAATCGAACGCCGTCTCTCCCAGAGCCGCAACGGCCGCGCGATGGCCGGCTACTGCCAGAAGCCTAAGGTAGTGGCCCGTAAGAACTTCTCCCTCAAGGAGTTCTTTCTCTACTACCCCCTCGCCGACCGCTCCTGGAGGCCCGCCCCGAACCGGCTCGACACCCTCGGCGGCATCTTCTCCCCGGTAACCTGGTTCCCCCGCGGCAGCAAGGAGGCCTACTGGTCCATGCCCGACACCGCCGGAGTGCGCAACATCTACTACGCCCGCGACCTCGGCACCCGCTGGTCCTCCCCCTACAAGATGCCCTTCAGCTCGACGGAAGATGAGATCTTCCCCATGGTGAGCGGAGGCAAGCTCTACTTCGCCTCGAAAGGCCTCTTCGGGGTCGGAGGATACGACATCTACGTCTGCGAGAGGCGCGCCGACGGCCGCTGGGGCGAGCCCCGCAACCTCGGATTCCCGTACTCCTCGCCCTACGACGACTTCCTCTTCGTCAACACCCCCGACGGCCGCTACAGCATCTTCGCCAGCAACCGCGACTGCTCCATCGACAGCGTCAGCGTGTATGTGATAGAGAGGGAGATAAACCCTGTGAGCTCCGCCGTGAGCAACGTCCGCGACCTGCGCCGCCTCTGCCGCCTGGACCCTCCCCGGGACCTGAAAAAGGTAGATAACAAGAGCGCGATGTCGGCCTCGAAGGCCAGCGACCCCAACACCGAACTCTATGCCCGCAAGGCCGCGGAAGTGCGCCGCCTGCGGGAAGAAATCTCCCGCGTAAACCGCGAGCTGAGCACCCTGCGCAGCTTCTACAACAGCGCCACCACCGCCACCGACCGCGAGGAGATGCAGGACAAGATAGTAAAGAAAGAAGCCCGGCTGCCCGGGCTCCAGTCGCAGCTCGTAGCTGCCAATAAAGATCTTCAGAAAACGGAGATGGACTTCCTGCTGCACGGGGTGCTCATCGACCGCAGCCGCGTCGAGGCGGAAAGCGACAACGAAGTCGTTGGCGTGGAATCCTCCTACACCTTCACCCGCCGCAGCCTGGGAAGCTCGGACTTTTAGCGTCCGCTGTCCTTTATCATCCCCGCAACACGAGTACAGAACCCGGCGCTCTCCAGCAGCTGGGTGGTGGTAAGATGCATCCTCCAGCACCACTTGTTATCCGGATCCGCGGGATCGTTGATGCGCTCGGCACGAGGGTCGGGGGCGCGCAGGGACTCATCCATCGCCAGCCAATCCTGCAGAGGGAACACGGCCAGCATGCTCACCGAATCCAGATGCTCCTTGACTATGCGGCGGCACTCCTCCGGCGACTTGTCATCGCTGTTCCAGAGGCGTATGGAGGTCATATCGTGCGAAGAAGTGGCCACCACGCTCAGGTAAGGCCAGCCGCGGCCCTTGTCCATACGCTGCATCTCCAGCGTCAGAATCTTCTCGTGGTCCATCACGCTCGGCACGCAGTCCGGCACCATTCCCAGGTCCTCCCCGCAAGCCAGCATCCCCGTACAGGAAAGCAGCTTCGGGAGCTTGCGCATAGCGTTGTCCGCCCAGAAATCATTATGCCTGTGGTAGAAGAAATCGGTGTAGAGATTCTCGAAACGCTCCTTCTGCCAGCCCTGCAGGCCCGAGGTATCGGGGGAGATGAGGGGATGGAACCAGCCCGGCTTGCGCGGATCCTCGATGAAGAGACCGAGTATGGGCAGGCCCAGCGCATCTATCTCCGCCCGGCTGTAAGGCAAGGCAGGATTGAAATGGCCCAGCAGGCCGCTCTTATGCGGAAGAGGAATCTCCCAGATGCGGAAGAATCCCAGTATATGGTCGATACGGTAGGCGTCGAAATACTTCGCCATAGTGCGCAGGCGGGCCTTCCACCAGGCGTAGTCATCCTCCGCCATAGCGTCCCAGTTGTAGGTGGGGAAACCCCAGTTCTGGCCGTCCACGCTGAAGAAATCCGGAGGTGCGCCCGCGCTGGAATCCAGGTTGTAGAGCTGAGGATTCACGGCGGCATCCACGCTGTCCCGGCCTACCCCGATGGGCAGGTCCCCCTTCAGGTACACACCCTTCTCGTGGGCGTACTTCACCGCCTTCGACAGCTGCTTGTCCAGATGGAACTGCACCCAGCGGTAGAAATCCGCCGGGACCCCGTCCCTCTTGGCGCAGAACTCCGCATACGGATCCAGCCAGTAGGCATTCTCCTTAGCGAAATGCTTGCAGGCCGGGGTGGCCAGGTCCTTGGCCCCGCGCTCCTTGTAGGCCTTGCGCAGATACTCGGTCTTAAGCTTCACCACCCGGGGATAATCCACCTTCGGAAGGGCGTTCAGCTCCTTCTGCAGCTTCTTGTAGGCCGCATCCTCCTTCACCCCCACATCCGGAAGATGGATGTAGATGGGATGCAGGGCGAACGACGAAACCGGGCTGTAGGGATAGGAATCCCCCCACTCCCCCTTGCGGGTGGTGTCGTTTATGGGAAGCAGCTGCAGGACGCTCTGCCCGGTGCGCTCCATCCAATCCACGAACTTGGGGATGTCGCGGAATTCGCCCACGCCGAAACCCTCCTCGCTACGTAGGGAGAAAACGGGGATGGCGGTGCCTGCGCCGCGGTATCCGGGTATGTCGAAAATCTCCGCCGAATGCTTGCGGGGGAAGGGACAGCCCTCGATGGGGCAGTCTATCCATTTGTCGAGTATGGGCTGGCGGGCATCCGCCGCGCTGCGGTGATGATGGTCCCATTCGGTACGCATCCAGAGCCCGTATTCCATCACAACGTAGAAGTAGTCCTTTAGTATCGCGGCGCTGCCCTTGGGGATGGTCAGCGTCCATATCCCGTCGGACAGATAGGACATATGGTAGATCTTGTCGTCGGGTGCCACCAGGGCCAGGGTTTCACCCCAGCGGGTGTGATATTCTATACTGAAGTTCAGTGTCATTCTTAAAATGGTTTGGTACTGCGAAGATAACAATAATCTTTTTAACTTTGCACCTTATGAAAACCACCAGACTTTTAATAACCTTGGCCATCGCCTCCGCGGCCCTCTGCTCCTGCAGCGAGAAGTACGGCGAAAGCGTTTCGGCCACCAGCCCCGACGGCAACATCAAACTTAATTTCGCGCTCAGCGCAAAAGGCGTCCCCACCTACAGCCTCGAATACGGCGACCGCCAGGTCATAGCCCCCAGCAAGCTGGGATTCACCTTCCGCGGCAAGAGGATACGCGGACGCAGGACAATGGAAAACAAGGCCAAGCGCTACGGTGACCCCGTGGACATGCAGACCGGCTTCAGCCTCCAGGACGTCAAGCGCTCCAGCTTCGACGAGACCTGGACCACGGTCTGGGGAGAGGAATCCCACATACGCAACCACTACAACGAGCTTGCCGTCACCCTCGACCACGACGGGGTGCATATGATAGTGCGTTTCCGCGTGTATGACGACGGCCTCGGCTTCCGCTACGAATTCCCCGAACAGCCCAATCTGGTCGATTTCGTGATCAGCGAGGAACTCACCGAATTCGCGATGACCGGCGACCATACCGCATACTGGATCCCCGGCGACTATGACACCCAGGAATACAGCTACAACATCTGCCGCCTCTCGGAGATTCCTTCCGTGGCCGACAAGATGACCGAGCGCAACGCCTCCCACCAGCTCTTCAGCTCTACCGGAGTGCAGACCGCCCTGCAGCTCAAGACCGACGACGGCCTCTACATCAACATACACGAAGCCGCGGTGGAGAATTATCCCACCACCAACCTCGACCTCGATGAGCGCAGCAAGACCTTCCGCACCCATCTCACCCCCGACGCCGAGGGCTGGGGCGCCCTGCTGCAGGCCGCCAGCCACACCCCCTGGCGCACCGTGATGGTGGTGGACGACGCCCGCAAGGTGCTCTCTTCCCGCCTCATACTCAATCTCAACGAGCCCTGCGCCCTGGAAGACGTGAGCTGGATACATCCCACGAAATATATGGGTGTATGGTGGGAGATGATAGTGGGCGGATCCACCTGGTCCTACACCGACGACCATAATGTAATAGTGCTGGGCGAGACCGACTACGCCGCCTCCACTCCCCACAACCGCCACGGCGCCAACAACGAGAACGTGCGCCGCTACATCGACTTTGCCGCCGCCAACGGCTTCGATGCCATACTTGTGGAGGGATGGAACATAGGCTGGGAGAACTGGTACGGCCACCAGAAGGAGCGCGTCTTCGATTTCGTGACCCCTTATCCCGACTTCGACCTCCCCGCCCTGAACGCCTACGCCCACTCCAAGGGCATTCGCCTCATAATGCACCACGAGACCTCTTCATCCACCGTCAACTACGAGCGCTGGCTGCCCGAAGCCTTCGCGCTGATGAACGAATATGGCTACGACGCGGTCAAGACCGGATACGTGGGTGACATACTCCCCATAGGCGAGCACCACTACAGCCAGAGCATCATCAATCACTATAACTACGTGATCCAGCGGGCTGCGCAGCATCACATAATGGTGAATGCCCACGAAGCCGTGCGCCCCACCGGCCTCTGCCGCACCTGGCCCAATATGATAGGCAACGAATCCGCCCGCGGAGGTGAATTCGGCACCCGCGTGGAGCCCAAGCACCTCACCATGCTGCCCTTCACCCGCCTGCAGGGAGGCCCTATGGACTACACCCCCGGCGTTATGGAGATGGACCTCCGCGAAATCAATCCCAATCGCCCCGACGTGCTCACCTTCACCATCTGCAAGCAGCTCGCACTCTACCTCACCATGCCCTCGCCGCTGCAGATGGCCTGCGACACCCCTGAGCACTATGAAAAATACGCCGACGCCTTCCAGTTCATCAAGGACGTGGCAGTCGACTGGGAGCAGAGCAAGTACCTGTACGCCGAACCCGGCGACTACATAGTGGTGGCCCGCCAGCCCCGCAAGTCCACCCTCGAACTCGCCGCCAAGGGCGTAGCTGCCCTGAAGGATGGCAAGAAGGACTACGTGAATGGCGCCAGCCGCTTCTGCCTCACCGACGTGAACGGCAAGCCGGATGCAACTAAGGACATCTGGTTCGTGGGCGGCATCACCGACGAGAACCCCCGCAGCTTCGACATCCCCTTCGACTATCTTAAACCCGGAGCCAAGTACGAAGCTACCATCTACGCCGACGCCCCCGACGCCGACGGCGTGAACGTTTCGGCCAAAACCGGTTCCGCCTCCTGCGCCCGCTACACCATCACCAAGCAGGTAGTGGACGCCGGCACGGTGCTGACCCTCCGTATGGCCCCTTCCGGCGGCTTCGCCATCTCGCTTAAAGAAATATGAAAAAACTCCTCATCCCGTTATTCCTACTGATCGCCGCCGCCGCGGCCGCGCAGGACAGCGAATATGACTACCTGGACTGCACCAGCATAGCCGTAGGCCGCCTCGCCTCCGACGACGGCTCCGTGATGACCTCGCACACCTGCGACGGGCGTTCCCGCACCTGGCTCACCCGCGAGCCGGCTGCCAGCCATCCCAAAGGCACGATGCACCCCGTTTACAAGGGCAGCCGGCACACCGCCTTCCCCGGCGACACCACCGGCCTGCGCAAACTCGGCGAAATCCCCGAGGCCCGCAAGACCTACGCCTATCTCAACACCGCCTATCCTTCCCTGAACGAGAAGCAGGTGGCCATAGGTGAGACCACCTTCTCCGGCCCCGACACCCTGCGCAGCGACAACGGCATCTTCCTCGTCGAAGAGCTCTGCCGCATAGCCCTCCAGCGCTGCGACAACGCCCGCGACGCGGTGAAGCTTATGGGCGCGCTCTCCGAGGAATACGGATATGTGGACAGCGGAGAATGCCTGACGGTGGCCGACCCCAAGGAGGTCTGGTTCTTCGAGATACTGGGCCCCGGAAAAGGGGAGAAGGGCGCGGTCTGGGCCGCCCAGCGCGTGCCCGACGGGGAAGTGGCGGTATCTGCCAACATCCCCCGCATAGGCCGCATCGACCGCAGCGACAAGCGCAACTTCCTGGCCTCCTCGAACGTTGAGGAAGTGGCTCTGAAATACGGCCTCTGGGACGGCCAGGGCGAGTTCTACTTCTACAAGGCCTACCACGCCGCCTACGGCGCAGGGAAGAACTTCCGCGAGCGCGAATGGTGGATACTCGACCAGCTGGCCCCCTCCCTCGGGCTCAAGTTCGAGGACGATGAGATGCCCTTCAGCGTCAAGCCCGAGAAACCCGTCAGCGTGCGGGACGTGATGCAGCTGCTGCGCTCCACCTACGAGGACGTGCCCGGCTTCGATATGACCGAGAACATACTCCTCGACGGCAAGAAATCCCCCCTGGCCAACCCCTGGCCCACCACGACCTACCAGAAGACCATCAACTCCATAGCCCCCGGCACTATAACCTTCCGCCGCACCGTGGCAGTGGCCTGGTGCGCATATTCCACCGTCATCCAGCTGCGCAAATGGCTCCCGGACGCGGTGGGCGGCATATGCTGGCTTGCGGTAGATAACCCCGCGCAGAGCCCGCACATCCCCATCTTCGCCGGCGGCACCACCCTCCCCACGCCTATGTCCGCCTGCGGACAGAAGCGCTACGACCCCTCGCTCTTCGTCTGGCAGTTCCGCAAGGCCAACAAGCTCGCCACCCTCAGCTGGCAGAGTACCAAGGAAGGCTTCGTGAAGGTGCTGAACGAGGTTGAGGATTCCATCTTCGAAGGCCTGCCCGGAGCCAAAGCCACGCCGGAACAGCTCGACGCCTATACCTTGAAATGCTATGATTCTGCCGCCGCCCGCTGGGCCGAGCTCGAAGCCCGGTACTGGGTGGAATTCGGCAGAGGATTCTAATATCTGACCTGAAATGAAAGCTTCCAAAAGATCGACGCTCGAAGCGCTCATCTTCCTGACCGTAATGCTCGCCATCTTCGGCGTGCTCGGCCACCGCATGGGCAGCGGCAATATGCTCAAGACTATGATGAACACGGCCCACGACCTGCTGCTGAACACCGTCTTCTACCTTATGGGGATAACGGTGCTGACCGGGGCCCTGTCCAAGCTGATGGCCGAATTCGGGGTGGTCACCCTGCTCGAGAAGATACTCCGCCCGCTGATGAAGCCCTTCTTCAACCTGCCCGGAGTCGCGGCCCTCGGCGCCGTGATGACCTTCCTCTCCGACAACCCCGCCATCATCGCCCTCAGCAAGGATCGCTCGTTCGCATCCTACTTCAAGAAATACCAGCTGGTTTCCCTCACCAACTTCGGCACCGCCTTCGGAATGGGATTCGTCGTGCTTATCACTATGATAGGCTACGGCAACGCCGGCGCCGCATTCATAGGGCTCTTCGGCGCCTTCTGCGGGTCCATCATCTCCACCCGCCTTATGCAGCGCTCCTGCCGCAAGGCCTGGCCTGCTGAGATGGAGGAAATGGTGGTGGATGCCAGCCAGGAGGAACTGGCGGAAGAGAGGATAGAATCCGGCAAGAAAGACGGCGTATTCATGCGCTTTCTGAACGCCCTGCTGGACGGAGGTAAGAACGGCGTGGAACTCGGGCTGCAGATCATCCCCGGAGTGCTCATCATCACCACCGCCGTAATCATGATCACCTTCGGCGCCGGGCCGGAAGGATACACCGGAGCCGCTTCCCAGGGCGTGCCCATACTCCCCTGGCTGGCCGGAAAGATACACTGGGTATTCGAATGGCTCTTCGGCTTCGAAGCAATGGAACTAATCGCCTTCCCCATGACCGCGCTGGGCTCCGTCGGCGCCTCGCTGGGCCTGCTTCCCAGCTTCAATGCAGCCGGCTTCCTGGACGGCAACGCCATCGCCGTCTGCACCGCCATAGGCATGTGCTGGTCCGGCTACCTCTCCACCCACACCGCCATGCTCGACTCCCTCGGCTGGCGCAAAGCCATCCCCAAGGCCCTACTGGCCCACACCATAGCAGGCCTCGGAGCGGGCATCATCGCCCACTTCGCCTTCCTGCTGGTAAGTATATTGTAATCAGCCCCTAGAAGCGATAGCGCCGGCTGCGCAGGTCTTTCGGGGAAGAGGAAGTGCCGACTTGCAGCCGGTAGCGCCCGTGGGTAGGGACCATATCCTCCGCGGCAGCATCCCACCAGAGGAAAGTCTCCTCGTCGAGGGGAATTTCCACCTTCACGGACTTGCCGGCGGGGATGAAGACGCGTTTGAAAGCGCGCAGGGTGCGAAGCGGCCCCCCGGCATCGGCAGGCAGCGACACATACAGCTGCAGCACCTCCTCGCCGTCCATCTTACCCTTGTTCCGGACCTTCACCACCACCTTGCCGTCCCGCACACGCACGCGGCCGAGCTTGAACTTGGTATAGCTCAGCCCGTATCCGAACTGCCACAGGGGATCGCCGCCAAAGAAACGGTAGGTCCTGCCGGCCATATCATAGCTCTCGAACGGAGGCAGCTGCTCGGTATTGCGGTAGAAGGTCACCGGCAGCTTTCCGGAGGGATTGTAATCCCCGAAAAGGATGTCGGCTATGGCGTGCCCGCCCTCCTGGCCGGGATACCAGGCCTGAAGGATGGCGTCGCAGATACGGCTCTCGGGTTCCAGGCCCATTGCGGAACCGCTGAAGTTCACCAGCACCACTTTCTTGCCGGCATCCTTCAGGGCCGCGATCAGATTGCGCTGCACCTCCGGCAGCTCTATGCTGGTGCGGTCGCCACCCTCGAAACCCGGATATCCGCCCGCATCCCCCTGCTCACCCTCGTACACGGTCGAGATTCCCGACGCGAACACCACCGTCTCTATCCCCTCCAGCGCCGCCAGCACCTTGGAGAAGTCCTCGGCCCCGTCGATATGCCCGCAGCCCTTCACGTACACGGCGCCGGCCTGCCTCTCGCGTATGCCGGAGAGCAGGGTGACGCTTTCGCGGGGGATGGGATTGTAGTTACCCCACAGCATCACGGTGTCATCCGCATTCGGGCCCACCACCGCTACCGGCACATCTTCCGCCAGCGGCAGAATCCCGTCGTTCTGCAGCAGCACTATCGACTCCCGGGCCATCTTCCGCGCCAGCGCACGGTGCTCAGGACCTTCCACTATGGATTCCGGGAGATCCTTCCAGGGATCGATCCCGTCGAACTCTCCCAGACGTATGCGCGCGGCGATTATCTTACGCACGCTGCGGTCCAGCACGGCCTCGTCCAGCAAGCCGCGCCGTATGGCCTCAGGAATGGCCTGATAGGCGTGCCCGCACTCCAGGTCCACCCCGTAGCGCAGGGCCAGGGCCGCCGCAGTGGCCTGATCCTCCACATACTCGTGCCTGCCCTTTATGTAGAAATCCGCCACCGCCCAGCAGTCGGACACCAGCATCCCCCGGAACCCCCACTTCGCCCGCAGGACGGTATCCAGCAGATAATCGCTGGCTCCGCAGGGCTGCCCCTCGAAGCGGTTGTAGGCCGTCATCACCTCCTCCACTCCGGCCTTGGTGACCAGCTCCTTGAACGCCGGGAGATAGGTCTCGTACAGATCCCTCCGGCTCGGGCGTGCGTCGAAACGGTGCCTCAGCGGTTCCGGCCCGGAATGCACGGCCAGATGCTTAGCGCAGGCGTGCAGCTTGCGCACCGGGCTGTCGTCCGGGCCCTGCAGGCCGCGCACCACCGCAGCACCCATCTTCCCTATCAGATACGGGTCTTCCCCATAAGACTCCATTCCCCGCCCCCAGCGGGGATCGCGGAAGAGATTGATGTTGGGAGTCCAGAAAGTCAGGCCCTGGTAGCGCTCCAGCGGGCCATTTTCGTCGGCGATGCGATGCTTCACTCGGGCCTCGTCGCTCACGGCGCAGAACACCTCGTAGAGCAGCGCGTCGTCGAAGGATGCGGCCATCCCTATGGGCTGGGGGAAGGTGGTGGCGGAGCCGTTGCGGCCCACTCCGTGCAGAGCCTCGTTCCACCAGTCGTACTTCTTGATCCCGAAGCGCGCGATGGCGGGGGAATCGTTGATGGTGAGCGCCGTCTTCTCCTCGAGGGTGAGCCGGGATACCAGGTCCTCGGCCCGCTCTTCCGGGCTCAGGGATTTATCTTGGAAGGGATAGTTCTGTGCGTTTGCGGCGATGCAGCAAAGGGCTATGGCCGCTGTAAGTAGATGTGGTTTAATCATAATTTCATAGGCTTGTGCTACAAATTTAACAAATAATAATTACATTGCAGAAAACGTCGCGTTATGAAAAGACTTATGCTTCTGGCCCTGGCTTTGCTGCTGCCCCTGAGCGCCGCCGCCGGGAAATATACCACCGAAAAAGACATCATCTACCGCAAGGACGTCAAGTCCGAACGCTGCCGCCTGGACGTCTCGTACGTGGCGGACGCCAAGGACCGTCCGGTGATAATCTGGTTCCACGGAGGTGGGCTTACCGGTGGGGAGAAAAGCACTCCCCAGCGCCTTCTGAGCCAGGATTACGTGGTGGTAGCCGCCGGCTACAGGCTCTACCCCGAAGCCCAGGTCCGCGACATCATCGACGATGCCGCCGCCGCAGTAGCCTGGGTGGTCGGGAACATCTCCAAGTACGGAGGCTCCACCGGCAAGATCTACCTCGCAGGCCACTCTGCCGGGGGATATCTCTCCGCAATGCTGGCCCTGGACAAGCACTACCTCGCCAAGTATGGGGTGGATCCGGATATGTTCGCGGGGATAGTTCCCTACAGCGGGCAGATGATCACCCACTTCACCGAGCGCGCCTCCCGCGGCATCCCCGAAACACGGCCGGTGGTAGATGAGATGTCCCCCCTCTACCACATCCGCCCGGACGCGGCTCCCTTCCTGCTGATTACCGGCGGGCGCGACCAGGAGATGCTGCGCCGCTACGAGGAGAACGCATACTTCTTCGAAATGATGAAGTACGTGGGCCACAGGGACATCTCCCTTTATGAGGAGGAAGGGTTCGACCACGGCGGAATGGTGGCGCCGGGTCATCTTCTTCTGCTGAAGTATATACGGGAGAGGGAGAACTAGCGCTGCATGAATTGCTCCGCCTTCATCATCTTCAGATTCATCGCGGCCGCTGCGCCGGTGGGGGACGTCGGGCTCTTCTCTATACACCGCTCATAATAGAGGATCGCATTCTTGTAGTCCTTCAGGTGGTCGTAGGCATAAGCGAGGGTATATAGGATGTCGGGGTCGTCCGGAGTGTGCTCCAGGGCCTTCCGGCAGCACTCCGCAACCTTGGCATAATCCTTCTCCGCCCTATAGAGACGGGCGTACTGCATATAGGCCCTCGAAGTGGTCTCGTGGTCGGGCTCGAGCAGCTTCAGGGCCTTCTCCAGCCAGACCTTCGCCTCCTTGTCCGCATCTTCGTCGAAAAGACGGCTCAGTTCGTATGCTATGGTAAGGGCCAGCTCCGCCTTGGTAGAATCGCAGCGGAAGGCCTCCTTCAGGTCCCTCACCGCCAGGATGTGGTCCTTCAGGTTCATCTCGCTCATCCCCAGATAGAAATACCCCGCGTAGTCGTCGCGGCCGTTGTTCACCTGGTCCTCGAAGATGGCGCAGGAGGTCTCGTAATCCTTCTTCATATAGCTGGCCACACCCTTGATGCTGCCCGCTACCTGGTTGGCGGGATCGACTGCGAGCAGCGAATCCGTGATGGCTATGGCGCCGTCGTAGTCCTTGGTGTCCAGCAGCAGCTTGCCGGCCTTGTTCACTATGCTCTCGCTGAGAGGCTTGAGGCGCAGGGCGTGCTTGTAGTACACCAGCGCCGAATCCCTCTGCCCCAGCTTGTTGAAGGAGTCCCCGATGGTAGTGAGCACGGCGGGGATGGAATCCCTCTGGATTATGGCCTGGCCGCACTTGATGCATAGTTTATAGTCCTGGGCGCGGTAGATCGACACCATCAGCCGCACCTGGTAGAAGAGTTCTTCCGGATACTTCCTGGCGAGCTGGTGGTACGAACTTATGGCGTCGAGGTAATCCCCGCTCTGCAGATAGCAGTCCCCGATGGCCTCCAGCGCCTCGCGCGAAGGGTTGCCCTTCAGCAGCGCAATCGCCTCGTCGTACTTCAGCACGCTCTTGAGGTACTGCGCCTGGGCGAGGGCCTGTGCGTTTGCTTGTGCGTCTGTGGCGAGGGTGTCGGGGGTTTGGGCGCTCGCGGTGGATTGGGCGCTTGCGGCAGGTTCCTGCGCGTTCGCGGCGGGGGTGGCGAGGGCCAGCGGCAGGGCGGCCAACAATAGTAAGACGGACCTTCTCATAGCTAGCAATTATCGTTTGTACGGCCAAATATAGGTATATTTTTTGTTGGCCGATGGCGCGTTATGAAAAAAGTTATAGTCATTTTAATCTTAGTATTCGCAGGTGCCGTGTCGGCATCCGCGCAATGGTACGCCGGTGGCGCAATCGCAGGAACATACGAAAAGTCCAACGGCACCGAGGCCTGGGGAGTCAACCTTAGCCCCGAAGTAGGATACTTTCTCACCGACGACATGATAGTCGGCGGCCGTATCACCTACGGCAGGTCCAACACTGCAATCGTCGGCCCCGGCGTGAACTTCTCTTCCGCCACCACCAATGCCCTCACCATCAACCCCTTCGCCATCTGGCGCCTCACCAACTTCGGCCCCATCCTCTTCGGAGTCGAAACCGGCCTCCAGTTCATCCCCGAACAGAAATCGGTAGACAGCACGACCTTCGCAGCCTACGCCGTCCCCGTCATGGGATACCCCCTGACCGACCGCTTCCTCCTGAGATCCAGCCTGGACTTCGCCGGAGTGATGCTCGTCGCCGACTGTGACGGATACTACGGCATCGGCGCCGGCGCCAACACCAACCGCGTCCTCTCCCTCGGCAACCTCTCCTTCGGGTTTGTCTATAGGTTTTAGGTAATGGGTTTTTTGGGGTTTTGGTTGGGGCTGGCGGAGTTTGCTTTGGCGCCGGCCCGGACTCTACCCTTCCGGCCAGCCCAACACCAAGCGCGCGGTTATGCATGCCCCCGCAGCATATCGGCCGGTGCCCACTTGGCTGGAACACCCCAACAGAGAACCATACAGAATAAAAAAAGTGCCGCAGTTTTCTGCGGCACTTATCAGTTCAAGCGGTGGGGACGAGATTCGAATATTTTAAGTCATCCCCTCTATACTGGCCTAAATTATTGTTTCTACTAATGTATATTAATGCTTATTAATATTTGTATTCTAATAAAAATGGGATATCTTTGGGATATTTTCTGGGATATCTTTGGAATATGAGAATAAAGCATCGCATTAATTTTCGCCTCTTCCCGTACGGCAAAAATACAAAAAAATATCAAATCCGAGCAAGGATGTCGTTCAACGGAGAACGTATAGATATCTCCTCCGGCATATCCCTCCTTTCACCGGATTCTTGGGATCAGGCTCTCGAGAGAGTGGTCGGAAAGAACACTCTCGATGATAACGCCCGGTTGTACAAAATGCGTGATCTGTTGGAAATGACCATCGGGTCTTTCGAAGTCGAGGGGAAGTATCCTTCCGCCGCCGAATTTAAGGAGCGGTTCGAATCGAAGTGGAAGGGCTTCTCCACGGCAGATAAAGAAGAGGCCAAGAAAAGGGATTCGGCTCCTGGATTCTTTGATGTATTCGACATGTTTATGCAAGAAGGAGGTGAAAAGAATGCATGGACAGTTGCCACCTATCAGAAGTGGTACGCCCTCAAGGAAGACCTCCATTGCTACAAGCCGAAATTCAAGTTCGAGGATATTAATGAAAGCTTCTTGACGGGATTCGTCGGATATCTGAGAGACGTCAAAACGCTCAAGACTCCTCGCAGGCCCAAAGGTGACAGGCAAAAGTATGACCTGGAGGACGTGACGGGGATTAAGAACTCCACGTTGGCCAAGAAGCTGGAATATCTACGTTGGTTCCTGAACTGGGCTACGGCCAAGGGATATAATGACAACCTTGAGTATAAGTTTTTCAAGCCGACTCTCAAGCAGACCCAAAGAAAGATAGTCTTCCTTACCAAGGAAGAAATAGGTCGGATTATCGACCTGGATCTTTCGGGGGAATACGTATATCTCGAACCGGTACGCGACACATTCCTGTTTTGTTGCTTCTCCGGCCTGCGCCATTCCGATGCAAACAATCTTCGTAAGAGCGACGTTAAGGGCGATCACATCGAAATAACCACGGTGAAGACAGCTGACAGTATTTCTATTGAGCTGAATGAAATAACAAAAGCTATCATACAGAAATATTCTGATGTCCTTCTGGCCGATAACAAGGCTCTGCCAAACATGACCAATCAAGCCATGAACAGGGACCTCAAGCTTTTGTGTAGACTTGCTGGTATTGATGAGGAAATACGTGTTACGACCTATAAGGGAAGTGAACGCCAGGATGAGATCCATCCGAAATGGGAACTCATAGGTACGCATACGGGGAGACGAACGTTCATTGTGAATGCGCTGTCCTTGGGGATCCCGCCCAACATTGTGATGAAATGGACGGGCCACAGCGATTACAAGGCGATGAAGCCATATATCGATATCGTGGATTCGATCAAGGCTGAGTCTATGAAGAAGTTTGACACCTTGTTATAAGAAAAAGTGAGCTATTTGAGCTCGCTTTTCTTTGTTTTATGATCTTCTGCTTTATCGATACTTTGTTGAATAAGATCCATTATCGGTTTTGACAGCCGATTAAAGGCATCAACGGTCCTTTTAATAAAAGTTGGATCATATTCTTTTTTTGAGTCTAAAAGGCTTACAGTAGAAGAGTATAGAGTATAAAGGGTGTTCGCGTTGCCCCAGATATCCTTAAGGAGCTTAAAGTCTTCACGGCTATCTACGTCGCCGTAATCTGCCAGGTATTTGGTGACCTTTCCGAGTGTGTTCAGGACATCCGGATAAAGGTCGGGATAATTCTTGACGGGGCGTCGTGTCCGATGCGCGTGGGCCACCGAATCATTATCGTCATAAAGCGAACCTTCCCCGGTTGTTAAATATGTCTGCGAGAAGCCATAATTGTCATTAAGCAGATATGCATGTATATCGCTGAAATACTTTTTCTTATCCGCCATAACATTGGCAACAGAAGACCGGCATATGAATAAGTCGGTTCCGACTTCGTCGTATCCTATTTTCTGCAACTTAAGTTCGGCAATGACGGCTTTCTTTACTTCTGCTGGCGTGGCAACAGG
>JAEEGK010012520.1_pt1 | contig 19258 bp, 19 predicted proteins | sample 8958771 | NCBI WGS metagenome assembly JAEEGK01 (sample SAMN16246547, study PRJNA631951) | gut metagenome | biome: gut microbiome; feature: rumen; material: SC-attached | host: Bos | place: Iran: Karaj | collected 2018-10
TTACGCCGACTGGAATCCGTGGCACGGATGCACCAAGATCAGTCCTGGGTGCAAGTACTGCTATGTCTATCGGCAGGATGCGATGTATGGCAGCGAGATATCTAGTAGTGAGTGCCGCAAGACGGGTAATTTCAATCTCCCCATCAAGCGGAAGCGCGACAAGTCATGGAAAATAGAGAGCGGAAAGATCGTCTTCACTTGCTTCACCTCGGATTTTCTGTTGAAAGACGCCGATGAATGGCGTCCCGACTGTTGGCAGATGATGCGTCGCCGAAGCGATTTGTGGTTCTTTTTCTTTACCAAGCGTATAGACCGTTTCATGGAGTGCGTTCCCGACGACTGGGGTGACGGCTATGACAATGTCATCGTGGGCTGTACGGTCGAGAATCAGGAGATGGCCGACTATCGTTTGCCCATTTTTCTGTCGTTGCCCATCAAGCGCAAGAGCATCATCGCCTCGCCCTTGCTCACCGCCATGGACCTCACACCCTATTTGAATGAAACCATTGACGAAGTGTCGGTGGGTGGCGAGTCGGGCGTGGATGCCCGTCCTTGCGACTACGACTGGGTCCTTGCCCTTAGGGAGCAATGTATCGCCAAGGACGTTGCTTTCCGTTTCCACCAGACAGGAGCCCATTTCATCAAGGACGGCAAGATGTACCGTGTGCCCCGTTGCTACCAGCTCAGCCAGGCCCACAAGGCCAACATCGATTACAAAATCGGCAAGTACCTCGTTCCCGAAACGGTGAAGTTCCAGTGGAGGGAGGAGGATTATCATGATTAAAAGTGTTTTTTCGGAAAAATACTTGTGAGATGAAATACTTCTAAACAAAAATAGTGGTAATTGGTGACAAGAATCAATCTTTTGGATAGCTTTTGTCGTTGCTGCGATTATTCCAAAAAGCAAGAATAAACAAGGTGCTTTCATTGTGGCAATAGACAATGGACGACTTACGCATATGAAACACTCTTACCTCCCTACCCTGATAAAGCAAATCTTTGTAACGTAAACCAGCTTCTGGGAAAGTACATAGTATTTTGATGCGTTCATACACTTCTGAAAACAGCTTCGTGGCTGAACTATATCCAAACTCTTGGAAAACAAATGCTAGTGTATCATCGAAATCCTTTTTGGCTTTACTGTGCCATCTATGCTTTAAAGCCATAATGCGTTTGGATTTGAGAAAACACCTCTTCGCCGTCAATAAGGGTTGCCGTTTCGTCTTCAAGGTCCTTTAACCTTGATTTGACTATTTCGTACACCTCGTTGTCGGTGTAGGAACAAGGCATCTCTTTTTTCTGTTTTGATGAATAGTCTACCAAAGCAGAAGCCATCTGTTCCTCAAGCCACTGTTGTAAATCCTCATCGCTGGAGAAAAAAGGTTTCACCAGATCCAAAAGAGCATCGTCGATTTTTATGGTTCGCAAGCTCATGGTTTGTTCTATAGGCGCAAAAGTAGTCATAATTCTTTATATCAATCAGGTTTCGCTTGCAAAGATAATAAGATTTTTTGGATTATGTATTAATAAATCTAATAAATATGATTAATTATTTAAATATTATAGTTGTTTTATAAAATATATATAAATAATAGTATTCATAACATCAAGGTTAATGCGTCACAAGGGCGATGGCAATCCCATGCTCTCTGGGAGTTTCATCTACTATGCCGGAGTGTGTTTCTGGCTTTGGACCTGGCAGTCACTGTTGGTCTTTATGGCGTTCATTGCCATCATGATGCTGCAAGTCCTTTCGGAAGAGAAGCGCCTTCGCAGTGACTTCGGTGAGGAATATGAAGCTTATTGTCGGCGGACGGGAAGGTTTTGGCCTTAGTAGTAGTATCAGAAATACATGAAAAGTTACATGTTTTGGTAATTTTTTTCTAGGATGAAACATTAGGTCGTCTTTTGCTACTTATTGACGAAGTTTAGAAACAAGTAGCTATGACACCAACTCGTGAGCAATTCAAAGAATTCATTGCCGCTGTTCAAAAGGCGCAGCAAAAAGAAGACAACTTAAATAAAGCGTTGGAACTGATCTGGGACAAAGACCAAGGTCAATACACTCCATTTTACATCTTGCCACTTTGGGATGCAGTATATAAGGCTTTCAACATCATGTTTGGCCTTGAAGACGATCAATACGGCGAAAACGAACTCTCCTGGTGGTTGGAGGAAGCGCCCAAAAATGAGGCAAAGTACTGGATTGATAAGAAAGAATATAACGTCAGTGATGTTGATAAATTTTATGACTATTTGATTGAATTATTTTATGAACAAGATAAAGAAAATACAATACGATAGCTTTAATGTCCGTTCACGAAGTTTTGTTGAAAAAAAACATCTTATACTCAAAAAAAACTATTGATTTATTTCGGGAAAGTTGTATTTTTACAAATTAAAATATCTTAAAATGAGAAATACTAACCATTTGATAACCAGCAAAATGCCTTCTTTTCCGAAAGAAGCAGGGTTAGTATTGGGCGTATATGCGAAAAGGCCAACGGTTATTGATTTGTTTGCTGGCTGTGGAGGCTTATCCCTTGGTTTGTACCAAGCCGGTTGGGAAGGCTTGTTTGCCATTGAAAAAAATGCTTTTGCGTTCGAGACCTTGAAATATAACCTCATTGATAACAAGCACCATTTTAATTGGCCCGACTGGTTGCCTCAAACCGAACATGAGATCAATGAGGTGTTGGACAAATACCCAGAACAACTGAAATCACTAAGAGGCAAGGTGGATTTGGTTGCTGGAGGTCCTCCGTGCCAAGGTTTTTCGATGGCTGGTAAACGCGTTGAGGAAGATGTCCGTAACCAATTGGTGTTTTCTTACATTAAGTTTATCGAGTTGGTGCAGCCCAAGATGATTCTTTTTGAGAACGTAAAAGGCTTCACATACGCTTTTGACAAGAACAAGAAAGACGGCGCCGAGCCCTATTCACATAAAGTGATTCGTGGATTGGAAAAATTGGGGTATAATGTAAAGCCCCATGTCATAGACTTTTCCAAATATGGTGTTCCACAACGCCGCAAACGTTTCATCTTAGTTGGTGTCCAAAAAGAAATCGGTTCTCCTGAGTGTTTTGAGAAACTTTTGATGGAGAACAGGGATAGATTCCTGGCACAAAAAGGTTTAAAGTCAAGCAACACCTTGCAGGATGCCATTTCTGACTTGCTTCGTTCCAACGGAGAAGTTCCCTCTCCCGACCGCAAAGGGTTTTATTCTGGTAAATATGGAAAAACAAAATTGACCAGTTATGAAAAGCTAATGCGTGGTGATTATCCCAAAACGCATAAAATAGCTGACAGCCATAGTTTTGCTAAGCAAACGCCTGAAAAAATAGCCTGTTACACAAAATTGTTGGCGGAGTATCCTCAAAAAGGTAAACGGATTGACGGTGAAGCCCGTGCGCAATGGGGTATCAAACAACGTGGCATCACCATTTTGGACCCCAATGTGGTTTCACCGACCATTACCGGCAGCCCGGATGACTATTTACATTATTGCGAGCCTCGAATCATAACCGTTCGTGAATGTGCCCGTATCCAATCGTTTCCTGATTGGTACGAAATCAAGAAGAAATACACCACTGGCGGCAAGATGCGCAAGGTGGAAGTGCCTCGTTATACCCAAATTGGCAACGCCATTCCACCGTTGTTTGCGGAGCAGGCGGGAATAGTGCTAAAAAAGATGTTAGAGCCATGAAAGACAGTTTGAATTTCAGAGTTAGTGCCGAACTGAAAAACATCTTGGGAAGGGATTTGATTACAAGTCCTGATATTGCCATTTTGGAGTTGGTGAAAAACTCGTATGACGCTCATGCCTCAAAAGTGGAGATTACTTTTGATGATGATTATTTGTGCATTGCCGACAATGGTAAAGGCATGTCTAAGAGCGATTTAATAGATAAATGGCTATTTGTTGCCTATTCTGCCAAAAGCGACGGGACCGAGGATAAATCCTATAGAAGTAAATTTAAACGTCATTATGCCGGTGCAAAAGGTATAGGGCGCATGTCGTGTGACCGATTGGCTCGTCACTTGAAACTCACCACTCGTAGCTCTGAAGAAAACAAAACAGAGATTCTCTACGTGGATTGGAGTGTTTTTGAACATGACAAACTGGCTGAGTTTGATACGATTGACATTCCTCACGAAACAACAAATGAAATCCCTCATTTCCCATGGGATTTTCATACAGGAACCATTCTAGAGTTTTCTGATTTACATGTTCAATGGTCTCGTGATGACATTCTTCGTTTGAAGAAATCATTGGAAAAAATGATCAATCCTTTTTCTGGGACTGATGATGATTTTCAGATTGAAATCATTGCTCCAAAAATGAAGGAAGAAGATGAAAAGGCCGATTCTTCTCACGAACAAGTGAATGGCGTTATTGAGAATTCTATCTCTGATGTACTGAAGCTAAAAACCACACAGATAGAAAGTCGCATTGAAAACGACACAATATACACAACACTGTCCGATCGTGGTATTAAAATGTATGAGATAGAAGAGCCAAACACACAATTCTCAAAACTATCTTCAGCTTCTATTAGTTTGTTTTATTTGAATAGAGCTGCTAAATACAACTTTACTTCAAAGATGGGGGTAGAACCCATTAGATATGGAAATGTGTTTTTATTTAGGAATGGATTTCGCATTTTACCTTATGGGGATTGGAATGATGATAGCTGGGGATTGAATTATCGCCAACAACAAGGTTACAACCGTTTTTTGGGCACTCGTGATTTGTTTGGGCGTGTAGATGTCGAGACAGATAATTCCGATTTAATCAAAGAGGTCTCAAGTCGTGATGGTGGTTTAATCAAAACCGAGGCTTCTCAACAACTGATGGATTATTTCACTTTGATACATAGGCGTTTGGAACGATATGTCGTTGGTGTCTTATGGGGAGAAGGATTCGTTAGAAAAGATTACTTCATCAATCAAAGTTCTGCGTTAAAGGCAAGAGAACAGTTGCAAGAAAAGGATAAAGACCAAGAATCGGCCAAACATTTGTATGATAATATCGGCAGCAAGGTGGACTTCATGCAGTTAATCCGATCACTTGTGAATGATAGTAGCATCACGGTGAAATACTACAATGAAGAATTGGCTGACATAGTATCCAATCCATCCGAAACAGAGGTAATTCAAGCCCAGATGTTTGAAGATGTCCGTAAAATGGCCGAGAAAACAAATGATGGCGCTTTGTTAGAAAAGATAGCTGACTTTGAGCACCACATGGATGAGTTGCGTCGCCAGAAAGAAGAGGCTGAACGGAAAGCTAAGGAGGAAGAGAAAAAAGCAGAGGAGGCAAGAAAGAAGGCTCAAGAAGAGAAGGAAAAAAGAGAAAAAGCGGAGCGTGAACGTGATGCTCAGATACAGAAAAACAAATACCTGTCGGCAACACGAAACACCTCAAAAGATGTTTTGGATTTAATCCATACAGTATTAATATCTTCCACCAATTCAATCAGCCTAATCAAGACTGCAAAACTACAACTTGCAGATAATGACCTTGCTGGTTTAAGAGAATCGCTAGACTCTTTTGATTATGATATCAACAGAATCCACCTGCTATCAAAAATGATAACCAAGGCAGATTTGACATTATTGTCAGAGTCACAACTGATTGACATAGAAAACTATATCAAAGAGTATTTCTCAAATTACAAACCTTTGTGTAAGGTTCAATATCATTCAAACATCACGGAAGTTCTTGAGAAAAAGATTCCTGTTTTGGACTTGTCCATTGTATTGGACAATCTAGTAAGCAACTCGGAAAAAGCCGATGCCTCGGAGTTCAGAATAGATTTTGCTCGAGATGGAAGAACGTATATTGTTGATTTTACAGATAATGGTGTTGGGGTTGATCTGGAACATTTTACACCAGATAGCATTTTTGAAGAAGGTGTTACCAACCGTAGGGGTGGTTCGGGAATAGGTCTAAGCACAATAAAAGAGCGAATGAAAAATGAACTAAACGGAGACATTCGGTTTGTTGGAAATGGCTTGCATTTTGAGACGGGTGCCACATTTAGATTGTTTTTTGAATAATTTGAAGATATGAAGAAGACAAAATGCATATTATTGTTTGATGATAAAGACCAAACAAAAATCATAGATAGCATCAAGCTTTCAACAAGGCAAGAATTCGATTTGGATTTCATATTCATCCGAACCAGTTCCGCCGAGTTGAAAAAAGAAGATTCGGAAGATTTGGATGTCGCAAAGCTGAAAGATAAAATAGCTTCAGAAATCAAAGACAAGCAGATAGACATAGCTCTTACAGATTTTGGTTTGGATTGTGACTATTTGAACGGATTGGATATAGTTCACATGGTTCACGAATTTCGAAGAAACTTGAACTTTTTCGTGTATTCCGGCAATTGGAATAAAGTGATCAATAGCGTTATCGGAGAAGACTATCAAAAAGCATCATCAGAACAACTTGTTGAGGGCATAAATCAATTGATTCACGACAAGATAATAGATTGCATTAGTAGAGTCGATTACCGAGAAGACCTCCTTAAATATTTGCGACATGATAGCGAAGACAGCATGGAGCATCGTTTATGCGCTTTGTTACGGGCAAACGGCGATATGGTTTTCAGCTCTTGTTGCCCAGAATTAAAGGGAAAGACATTTCTAGAAATCGCAGAGATGATAGACAGCAAATCCGATGCCCGTTCCGAGGAATGGATTGAAGCCGTTTTAACCCAAACCATTGCATATCTCACCGAAGTCAACCGATGAAAAAGACTGTTTGCATATATCCGGAAGATTTCACAACGGCATTTCTTCGTCCGCTGTATGAACACATCTGCACGAGTTTCAATGCAGTTGGGGTTGGGTATGATACTTCTGGAGATGATGATCCGCTTGAACTCATTTTTAATGAACTTGAGGATGCTCAAACCGTTTTCTTTTTGGGCCATGGTATGAGCACGTGCCTCTATGCAAGCATTATCGATAACGTTCAATTAATCAATAAAGACAACATTGGTCTATTAGAAGGGAAACGCTTGTTTTTGTTGGCATGTAATTCCAACCCGTTCATAAAGAATTACAAGTTGACCAACGCTATTGGTTTTGGTTTTATTCCCACCAGTTTGGATGATGTTAGACAAGCCAGGGTATTACATGGCATCCGTATAGAAGATCTTGACAAAAAAGATGTGGATTGTTTTAATTCGGCTTTAGTAAACGCTTTCATTAATACAACTACCGATGCTACGATGGTTGATTTCCACTTGTTTAAGGAACGGTTGAAGTTCAACATAAGCAGAGAAATAGTGCAGTGCCTTTTGAAAAAAGAGGCACCCAACAATAGAACTATTGCCGATGAACTGTATTATGTTTATAAAGATTTGATTATTAGTTGAATATGCCCAAGATAAAAAATACATTCATAGATTTGTTCTCAGGATGCTATAGATTTCATACTGAATTATATAACTAAACATAGTATATGACAACTTGTGTAAATACGATTATACGACTATTTTGGCTTTTGGCTATTGTGTTCGTGTTAACGTATATTGTTTCTCTCAATATTGAAAATCAAATTGTTATTGTAAATTCAAGATGGATATCGAATGATTTTTTGTTTGCCATCTTTGCCGGGGCCTTTGCAAGTCAATTAATTGTTCTTGCCTATGAGATATTGAAATACTTTCAACTAAAGAAGGAAGCAGAAAATACTATGTTTTCTCATTTTGAGAATCTGTACAATCAAGTGTTACAAATTAGAAGCACTTGTATACGTGCCTTAAATGGACACACTGCTATTACAGAAAGTATGATTCAACAAGCCATCAACAGTGCTAATTTTTATCTTGATGCAATTATTTGGATAGATTATATGCCATTTCGTAGGAATAATTCTATATACAAACTATTGATTTGTTTCAGACAAAACAATTATCAAACTATCAAATCTATCTTAACAGACTGCTTATACCTTACAATGGCTATCCAAACGGATAGAATCGTAATGCTGAGCCAAGGTATACCTGATAAAATAACAAGTAATTCAACGAATACTAATTCTGTATTAAAGAAAACAATAAGGCAGACTGCAACCTTACTAACTCATATTGATCAAAACCTAACGTTTATTGACAAAGAGTTAAGAAACAAATATAAATGGCAGATATTCAAACAAACAATAACTGCATATCAAGACGGATTCACATCTAAAAGTTTGGAGGACTATCTGTCAGAGGATATAATAAGTTTATGATAGGCATTTCAATGATACAAAACCATAAATAGATATGAATACTATTCTTAATATTGGAGATTCTTCCGACAATGGTCAAATAACAATCATCGATGAAGACAGACTCTGTTACCTTGTAAAATCGACAAGTAGAGGAGCTTATGGGTTAAGAACTATCTCAAAATCCTTATTGGAAGAATATATTGATTACTTTGGCAAGCACCCCGACGCAACAGCCAATGATGCAAGAGACGCTTTGAGCGGACTGAGCGATATAGACAAATTTGAATACGGCTATTCATCAACATTACGTGTTATGGCCTTGATGGCTCTCGGTCAAATTGAAAAGTTCACCCAGCAAGGCACCACTATTCCTCATAAGAATAGATTGTTTGTTTTTCCCCTCCAGCAAATCTTCTACGGTGCCCCTGGCACGGGCAAATCCCACGAGATAAAGAAACTGACCAAGGGAGAAAGCGTTATCCGAACCACGTTCCACCCCGACAGCGATTACTCGACCTTTGTGGGTTGTTATAAGCCGACAATGGATGAAGTGGATACACAAGTAGTCCCAGTTGTGGTGAAAAGCGGCATAAGCTTGCAAGACCCGGGCACATATAAAGAGAAACGCATCACCTACAAATTCGTGATGCAGGCTTTCTTGAAGGCTTATCTCGGTGCCTGGAAGAAGTGGGCCGATGCTGGCGATGACGGAGTTGCTCCTCAATTCCTTGTCATCGAGGAAATCAACCGAGGCAATTGCGCCCAGATTTTCGGCGACCTCTTCCAATTGCTCGACCGAAGCGATAACAATTTCTCAGAATATCCCATTGAGGCCGATACCGACCTGCAACAGGAGATAGAAAGAGCTTTTAAGGAGCACAAAGACTACAAGCTAACCAAAGCCATCAATGCTGAAGGTGCCGTCAAGGATTACATCAGCAACTATGATTCTACCCTTTCTGAAGACATTCAAAGCGGACGTATCTTGTTGCTTCCTCCGAACCTCTACATCTGGGCCACGATGAACACCAGCGACCAAAGCCTCTTCCCCATCGACTCGGCATTCAAGCGCCGCTGGGAGTGGAAGTACATTCCGATTGACACGAGAAAAGAAAACTGGACCATAAAAGTGGACGGAGCCGATTACGACTGGAGCGATTTCCTCGAAAAAATCAACAAGAAGATCGACAGCACCACCCATTCAGAAGACAAAATGCTCGGGTTCTATTTCTGCAAAGCGGAAAACAACACCATCAATGCCGAGCGTTTTGTGAACAAAGTGGCCTTCTACCTTTGGAACGATGTTTTCAAGGACTATGGCTTCGACGATGCCATCTTCAACGATGAAAACGGCGAAAAGCTGTCGTTCCGCAAGTTCTACAAAAATGATGGAACGGTTGAAGAAGCGAAGGTGAAAACCTTCCTCGACAAACTCGGTGTAATCCACCAAGGAGAGACTTCGGTTGACATAGGGGAAGAACTCCAATAAGTGCATCGCGACCTATGCGCATCATCATCGAAGAACACCAATATCCCGCCAACGTCGTTGAGGACGTGCTTGACGGCATCACCAACCTCCGCGACGTGGAAGGCAAGGTGAGCGTCAACTATGTGGGCTACTACTACAACCCCAAGTTGAAGGATTGCGTGTTCATCTTGCCCAAGGTGCTTTTGGAAGACGTGAATGGCGAGGAACAGGTGTTTGGCCATTGCAAGCCCGAGGAAATCATCCATCTTGAGGCGCAAAACGTGCTTTCGCAAACCGAACACGAATTCATCTATGAACTCTCGGTGTGGATTTATCGCGCCGTTGTGCTTTACCACGAAACCCATCCCAAAAGCGACATCGTGTTGAAGCAGAACGTGCAGCAAATGGCCAAAGGGCGATTGCGTCGCAAGCACAACACTTTTCTCGACATCCTGCTCGCCTTGCAAAAGTTCAACCGCGAAAACCAAGATTTCTTTTTCTTCATACTGCGCAACTTACATTCGGGCTACAACAAAATCAACTGGACAAGAACCATTAGCCATTCCGCCGCGTTTGTGCAAGACGGAACGCCAGTTTATTTGAACCCCGTAAACCGCAAGCGGCAAATCAATTTCGACGAGGAACTGCTCATCATCTTCTTCTCCATCTTGCATTTCATCAACAGGCATTATGGTTTCCCCGTGATGATCAACGTCAATTTTCCGCTCATCACCGGACAGCAATTCGAGAACTATCGCAATGGCTTCGGCAAGACTCGGCTGATGCAAATCAAATACAAGTATTTCTCCGACAAGGCTTTGTATTTGTGGGAGTTGTGCTACGCCTTCTTCGACAGGAGCAAGAAGGTGAACATCGATGTCAATGAGCGGGAATATTTGTTGGTGAAAAACTTCAACATCGTGTTTGAGGCCATCATCGACGAATTGGTTGGCGGCGCCAACGACAGCCTTCCCAATGAATTGAAAGACCAGCCCGACGGCAAGCGTGTCGATCATCTGTACCAATACCACGACCTGACCAACAACGAAGACGAAAAGCCCATCTATTACATCGGCGATTCAAAATACTACAAGCGGAACACGCCCATCGGCAAGGAAAGCGTTTACAAGCAGTTTACATACGCGCGAAACGTCATCCAATGGAATATGGACCTGTTCAACGACGGGAACCCCGAAGACCAAAAAGGGCATATCAGGCTGAACGACGAAACCACCGAAGGCTACAACATCATTCCCAACTTTTTCATTTCGGCGGAGCAGAAAGACTTGGAAATCAAGGACAACATTCGCCTGACCGACAAGAGCGAAAAGTATTTCCAATCGCGGCACTATGAAAACCGCCTCTTCGACCGCGACACGTTCCTCGTTGCGCATTATGATGTCAATTTCCTGTTTGTCGTGGCACTATATGGACGAAACAACCCATCGGAAAAGGGGGCTTGGCGGAACAAAGTGCGAAAAATGTTCCGCAAAGAGATTCAAACAATGCTTGAAGAAAAGTTTGACTTTTATGTGATGACGGCTAAAGCGGATGTCAGTGCTGTGGCTTACATCGAAGAGCATTTCCAAGAACTGATTGGCAAGGTTTTCACGCCCTACGACGACCGAGGCACACAAAAATATTTCTCGTTGGCTTTGGACAGAAACGACAAGTTCAAGGATGAAAACGAAGCCTTGATTGGACAGTTGGGCGAGTATTTCCACATCGAAAAATGCGCCATTGGCGACAATCCGCAGAAATTGTTGCCGGAAGTGGAACCGCTGTCGCAACGGATGTCTGTACCGAACAACTTCCTCACTTTCCATTATTTGGAGAGATATAAAGACAAGGAAATCCTCCTTGGCTGTTACCACGACCAAGCCCACTTGGACTGGATTTTGGGGAAGAATGACAAAGGGACTTTGATTTACAATTTGCGCCTCGACAAAAGCCGTGCTGGAGCGCAGGTGAAAGCCCGTCTCGACAAGAAAGAGGTCTGTTTTGTGGTTTTGTATGAAGAAGGACACGAGGGCGAAAACAAAATCAGGGTGTTCCGAGTCCACCATCACGCCACGATGAATGAGGAAAGGATGCGGCGGGCTTGGTATCCGAATCCGCAAGGCAAGTATTTTTGTTATGTGTTCGACGAGGAAGTCACGTTAGGCCCGCTTGATGTGTCGAGCGCAGTCGCCGATTGGAGCAAAGCCCATCCTACCGAAGAATTGGGAACGCCTATTTTCTTGACGGGTGAAGCATTGCTGAAATACAGGAAAACATAGTTTCGTTTTCGAAAATATTTGTACTTTCGCCGCATCGATAAAACCTTGAAAAAATGTCCTTCCTCCGAGTCCTCCTTTCCATCCTCTTCCCGCCCTTGGCGGTGTACGACCGCGGCTGCGGCTCGATGCTCATCGTGTTTCTGCTCACGCTTTGCGGCTGGGTGCCGGGCGTTATTGCTGCGCTGATTATCTTGAACAAGAACAAATAGATAAGCGACACCCAAAAAGCCTCACTTTCCAAACACTTTTTTAAAGAACTCCACCGTGTTGGCTACCACTTGCTTGCGGCGGCGGGTGATGGTGTGGTTTTCGCCTTCCACCACTTTAAGGGTGGCATTGGAGCCGTAGGTTTGTATGTATCGCTCACTACACCACATCGGCACGATGCCGTCGCGGTCGCCATGGAGGAGCAGCACAGGGCCTTGGTAGGTCGCCGCCGTTCCGTAAATGTCGAGTTGCTGAGTGGTGACGAGATACTCGCGCCCCAACTTATACAGTCCCCAACAGCGGATGTATTCCGGTGGGTCCTTGGGGTCAAAGCGGGCGTTGAAAAACTTGCCACCCTGACAAGCCTCCTTGATGACCGAGCCTGGGGCAATAAGCACCACGCCTGACGGCTTTACGTTTTCATCGGCAAGTCGCCCAGCCGTCATCGAGGCGACAACACCGCCCTGCGAATGTCCTAACAAGCCCACACCTTTCACATAAGGCAGACTCAGCACATAGTCCCAAACAGCGCGCGCGTCGGCCAGTTCCTTCCCGATGGTCATGTCCTGCTTGCGGCCTTCGCTCTTGCCGTGTCCGTCGAAGTCGAAGCGGATGGAGGCGATGCCGGCTTTGGCAAGACCTTTCGCAAGCTGCGGCATAGGACCATAATCCTTGCTGGAGAAGATGCCGTGCATCAGTATCACCATAGGACATTGGTCTGTTTTGCGATCAAACCCTTCGGGCAAAGTAACTTTGTAGGCAATCTCGCCTTGAGGACCTCGTATGGAGGCTTTTTGTGCTTGGCAACTTGTTAGAATCACCAAGCCCAGCATAATCAGAAGTAGATAAGTAAAGAACTGTTTCATAAATAGATAACGCTGGTAGTAGCAGTTTATTGTATGACAATGAAGCCGATGATGGAATATTTCATACATTTGCAGCAATAATACTATTCTGATGAAATCAAACTTGTTTTTCCAAGCCTTAACAAAATTTCTCCTCGGTGTCATCATCTTGAGTTTGCTTATCTTTTTGCCCGCAGGCTCGCTCCACTATTGGCAGGGCTGGCTGCTGATGGGCATTTTGTTCGTCCCTATGTTCATCGCAGGGCTTGTTATGATGGCCAAAAATCCTCAACTGTTACAAAAACGACTGAATGCCAAAGAGCAAGAGAAGGAGCAAAAGACCGTCGTGGCACTGAGTGGCTTGCTGTTCATCGCCGCCTTCGTCGTCGCAGGCCTCAATTGGCGCTTCCAATGGTGTGTGCTGCCGAATTGGGTCGTGTGGGTGGCCGCTGGCCTATTCTTGGTGTGTTATCTGCTTTATGCGGAAGTACTTCGCGAAAACACCTACCTCTCACGCACCATCGAAGTGCAGGAGCACCAAAAAGTCATCGACACTGGGCTTTATGGCATCGTCCGTCACCCGATGTATATGGCCACCACACTCCTCTTCCTGATGATGCCTTTGGTGCTGGCCTCACCGATTTCGTTCGCCATCATGCTGTTGTATATCCCTTTGATAGCCAAACGCATCCGAAACGAAGAAACCGTGCTTGAACAAGGCCTGGAAGGCTACAGCGAATACAAACAACGGGTGAAATACAAGGTTTTGCCTTTTATCTGGTAGACCGTCCTACCTGACCTCAAACACATTACTGCCTATTTTCAAAAATCTCCGTTGGAATACCGCACGGCCAATCCAATGGCCTTGCCTAATAATGGCGGCACTGCGTTACCAATCTGTACAAGCTGCTTGTTTTTCCTACCTTCGAAGATGAAATCGTCGGGGAACGACTGCAAGCGAGCCATCTCCCTTGCCGTGAGCACACGGGGCAATTTTGGATGAAGATTCACACCCCCATGGTTTTCCTTGATGGTACACGAAGGCTCATCCCAAGGACATTTTTTCCACGCATCACTGTACCCCTTGTATAGGCTTTGCCCTTCGGGGGTTTCAAGGATCCTTTTAGCCATATCAGGCCTGTGCTGCGTCGGAACGTGGTTAAAAGCAGGGTCGGCAGGATGGTCAATCAAATCACCAATGGCTTCCCCCGTGGTGATATACTCCGATGGCGACAATATCGGTTTGGGATGGTAGTTCGTCACTCCGATACGGTTGCCGATAAACACCACACGCTCCCGCTTTTGGGGCGTATAATAGTCGGCGGCACAAAGCGTGGTCACATTCACATTATATCCTATCTCCTTGAAGTCGGCCACTATCTTCTTCTCCACCAACCCATTCAACATCATCCTAAGACCTTTTACGTTCTCACACACCACAAAATCAGGCTGAAGTTCATTGACAATTTCGATGAGTTCCTTATATAACGAGTTCCGAGGGTCGTCAACAATCCTGTTGCCCGCCATCGAAAAGCCCTGACAAGGAAAGCCTCCAGCCACAATGCTTAACTGCTTTCCCTTCAGCTGCTTTCTCACCGTGTCGTAGAACTGCTTTTTCTTTTCTGGGTCTTTGATGTCGCCATTGACAAAGGGATGCTTGAAATTACGGTTATAGGTCGCACAAGCTTCGTCGAACCAATCCAATCCACAAACGCCCCTCAAACCCGCCATTTCAAAGCCTTTGCTAAGCCCGCCAGCACCGCAAAACAAATCAACATAGGTCATCTTAGACTTGGAGGGATGGGCCCAATACTTGTTCACATCGGCCCAATTAACAACGTCACCCTTTCGTACCGGCACGTTGCGACTCGCGGACTCAGTGCCCTCAAACAGATCGGCCTGTTCCTTGGGCTTGAAAGATTCAGCCACTTCCTGAGCGTGCTCTTGATGTTTGCCAGCTTCTATGTACATTTTGAACGCCTTCAAGTCCTTCTCAGCAATCGTGTAGGTGTTGTTCGACTTTGAGGACTTCAACTCTCCTGAAGCGATAAAACGACGGATGGCTTTTACCGTCATTCCCATCATTTCTGCCACTTCCGCTATATTGTATGTCTTATTCATTTAAGTAAAGATTCCAAACTAACTATATGTTCATTATCCCAAACCTGCTATTTTGTATTCTACCACATTCTTCACACGTTCCAAGACAAATATGACACCAGCTTCCACATTATGGGTGCTAATGAAACTTATATCGTCGATTCTAGAGCAAAACTCCTTATAGATTCGTTCTTTTTCTTCCCAAGCACATCTTAAATACAGTTCCCTATCCGCGTCCACAAAAGAATGATGGATGATAAACAAACGATTCTGGATGTCATATCTTACGCCCTTGCTTTGTTTTTCATAGAAGAATTCCACCATCTCTCCAGGGTTGTCCATTACTGCCTCAACATCATTTCTCATTTCCCGAGGGATAACCGTTCCTTTGATATCAAACACATGGTTTTGGTTTATCCGAACATCCCAGGCTTTATCACAATGATTTGGATTTTTTTCAACGTTAGCGTTTTTGTAGAACAAATACTCGTCGCATTCAGCACATTTCCACAAATACCATCTTCTTCTAAAATAATTCTTCTTGAATTCAGACAATGGAGATACCTTTCTCTCCAACTCAGAATATGTAGCAATACTAAACATGTTTATGCTGTCATCGATACAATTTTGTTGCACAGCACCCCAATTAAGAGGAATTATTCCTGCGATTTTTTTCAAATCAGCTGCCAAGACATTGAACTCTTCTTGATTCATAATTCATACAATTAATTAGTGATTGCTACTCTTCTCTCCAATCTTGAATATCAACTTGATTGCATCATTCATTGGGCATAATACTCGATGCAAAAGTAATACATTTCTTTTACGAAGCCCAATTATGCCTGTCGAAACAGCAGACAATCTACCTGAATTTTCAGTGATGTCTTAAGAAAGTCGTATTTTTGCACCCATGAAACCCAAACTCGTTCTCTTCGACCTCGACGGCACGCTGCTCGATACCATTGACGACCTCAAGGAGGCCGTCAACCACGCCATGAGCTTGAGAGGTTTTCCGACCTTTACGCGAGGCGAAGTCATGGCCATGGTCGGCCACGGAGCCCGCAACCTGATGCGACAGGCCCTACCCGTCGGCCATAAGGATGACGACAAAATAGATGCCGCTTACAACGACTTCAAAGCCTACTACATTACCCATATCGACACGCACACAAAACCCTTTCCTGGGATACAAGAACTCTTGGCCAAGCTGGACCAAGAAGGCGTGATGCTGGCGGTCGCCTCCAACAAGTTCCAAGAGGGCACTGAACACCTCATCAAGGAGTTCTTCCCCAAGATCCCATTTGTGGCAGTGTTGGGCGGTCGCCCAGACTTTCCGCTCAAGCCCGACCCTGAGATTGTTGGCGAGGTGCTGCGCAAAGCAGGTGTCGAAAAAGAGGATGCCGTCATAGTTGGCGACTCCGATACCGATATGGAGACCGCCGCCAACGGAGGCATCAGGGGCATTGCGGTGAATTGGGGGTATCGGAATATGAGAGACGCGGTCCTTCGACCCTTCGATAGGCCTCATGGACCACAAACTCAGGGACCTCATCGCTTGATAGTGGTAAACAATGCTGAAGAATTACAACAATTGCTACTGCCATGACTGACAAAATGACTCCCGCTCAGCGGCATTACTGTATGTCGCGCATCCACGGCAAAGGTACCAAGCCCGAGCTGAAGGTGCGGCAATGGCTATGGCAGCATGGCTACCGTTATCGCCTTAACGTGAAGAGCGTGCCAGGCAAGCCTGACATCGTGATGCGGAGGTATCGGACGGCAATTTTTGTGAATGGATGTTTCTGGCATGGACACTTTGTTGAGTTTAGTGTTGAGAGTTTAAAGTTTAGAGAAGAAAGTTCCCAATGCTGTAAGATTCCACAGACGAACCGCGAGTTTTGGGTGAACAAGATCAAAAGGAACCAGGAGCGCGACCAACGCAACTATCAGGTGCTGCACGACAACGGATGGCAAGTCATCGTGGTGTGGGAATGCCAACTGACACCCAAACGCATCGAGGAGACGATGCTGCGCGTGGAACTACTGCTCAACGAGCATTTCCTGGCTCTGCACCAACCCAAGCCCGTGAGTTACGGCTTCGAGGAAACCCCGATCCCGATGGCGGCGGAAGGGGAATAAAAAAACACGTGTCAAGGTTGAAAAACGGGAGGTCGCCTGCTATTATTAATTAGTGGCAGCCCAATGCCATTGTCCACGAAAATCATTATCTTTGCCATCTACAAACCCATACCCATGAAGATACTGCACACTGCTGACCTGCACATAGGCCAGATCCTCTACCAGAACTACGACCGGTGCGACGAGCACCTCCACTTCTTCCGCCAGCTGACGCGTTGGTGCCAGGAAGAACGCCCCGACGCCCTCCTCGTGAGCGGCGACGTGTTCGACATCCAGCAGCCGTCGACGGCGACGAAACGCCTCTTCAACGAGCAGTTCGTCAAGCTCCAGAAGGCCCTGCCCGACATGCACATCGTCATCACCGCCGGCAACCATGACTCGGCCTCGCGCCTCCATGCCGACCGCGCGGTGTGGACCTTCTCGAACACCCACCTGGTGGGCGTGGGGCCCTCGCTGACTCTCAACGACGGCTGGCAGGACGACTATATCATCGAGCTGCCCAGCGGCTTCATCGTCGCCATGCCCTACATGCTCGGCGAGCGCTCGCAGCAGCTGCAGTTGGTGCTCGACCGCGTGGCGGAGCGCAACGCCGACGGCCGTCCCGTCGTCATGATGGCCCACCTCGCCGTGACAGGCTCCGACATCACGGGCCACGACTTCGAGATCGGCACCCTCAAGACCCAGAGCCTCACCTCGTTGGGCACGGGCTACGACTACCTCGCCCTCGGCCATATCCACAAGCCACAGACCCTCGAGCACCCCGACGACGCCATGAACATGGACGCCCTCACCTACCCCGCCCCCGTGGCACGCTACTCGGGCAGCGCACTCCACGTCAGCTGCGACGAGACCTACCCCCACACCGTTAGCGTGGTCGACATCGACCGTCATGGCGGCCAGGTCACCCTCCGCCAGCTGCGCATCGACGAGCTGCTCCATTTCTACACCCTGCCCGAGACCCCTGACGCTGCCTATGCCGACGAGCAAGAGGCCTTGGAGGGTGTCACCACGTTCTGCCAGAAGGGAGGCCGCGGCTATATACGCCTCAAGGTGCAGTACAGCGCCGACCTGTCGGCCAACTTCGCCCAGAAGGTGTACGACATCTTGGAGAGCCATGGCAACGAGGTGCGCTACAACCCCAAGACCATCTGGATCGGCGAGCCCGAGAAGAGCCAGGATGAAGCCAAGCAGACCTTCGAGTTGGCCGAGCTGCAGCAGATGAGCGACCCCATGGAGTTCATCGAGAAGACCCAGACGCAATACCCCAAACTCGACCTGCAATTCCTGCACGACGTCATCAATGAGATTGAATCCGAAGTGGGACGCCTCAGAGAGAAAGAGGCGGCGAAACAAGCGAAGAAGACCAGCGACAGCACTACCGACGACGACACCAACCCCGAACAAGACTAAGAGAGATGATCATCAAAGAGTTACATATCAGAAACATCGCCTCCATCGAGAAGGCCGACATCAACTTCGAGAAAGACCTCAACGAGGCCTACACTGGGACACCGGCGCCCATTTTCCTCATCTCTGGCGACACTGGCGCCGGCAAATCGGTCATCCTCGACGCCATTGCCCTGGCCCTTTACAAGACCACACCGCGCCTCAGCGGCGTCAACAACTCGAAAAACAACGTGTATTTCAACACCTTGGGCGAGAAGATCCGCGTGGCAAGTATCCAGCAATACACCCGCTTGGGCATCGCCCCCGACGACGACTGCTACAGCGAGGTGGTGTTTGAGGGCAACGACAAGCGCACCTATACCATCAGGCTCACACTGGGCCTCAGCAAGAGCAGGAAAAAGGTGGAAGGGAGCCCCGTCATCAAATATCGCAACCCCGAGTGGTCGCTCGAAGTCGACGGCCAAGCCTATAGCAAAGAGGACGACATCAAGGCCTTGATACAAGAGTCTGTCGGGCTGTCGTTCGACCAATTCAGCCGCATGGCCATGCTGGCCCCAGGCGAGTTCGCCTCCTCCCTCAC
>JAEEGK010012527.1_pt1 | contig 19252 bp, 10 predicted proteins | sample 8958771 | NCBI WGS metagenome assembly JAEEGK01 (sample SAMN16246547, study PRJNA631951) | gut metagenome | biome: gut microbiome; feature: rumen; material: SC-attached | host: Bos | place: Iran: Karaj | collected 2018-10
GTCTCCGTTCTTTTCGAAGCCGGTTTCGAACTGGAAGCAGAATGCGTGTTCCCCGAAGGGGTAGAGCCTTGGATCACTGCGGAAGTCATCTCCGATGAAGGACGTTCGGCTGTCTTCTATGACATCCTGCCCAACACCTCCGCGGAGGAGCGCACCGCCTATATCGCAATCACCCCCAAGGGCAGTTCCGACGAAGTGGCTCGCATAACCGTCACCCAGGCCGGCAAACCGGCCGACGACCCGGGCACTGATCCCGGAACTGATCCCGGAACTGACCCCGGAACTGACCCTGGAACTGACCCTGGCACAGATCCTGGAACTGACTCCGGAACTGACTCCGGAACCGACTCCGGAACCGATACCGGCAATGAATCAAGCAATGGCTCTGAATAAATGCGGGAGGACCCACAATGAAACGATCGTTACTGATTTGGTTCCTGGGGCTCTTCCTGCCCCTGACCTGCGCCGGACAGATATGGACGGTGCAGACCAACGTGCTTGACTGGGCCGCCCTCGGAACAGCCAACGCCGAGATCGGCATGTCCGTCTCCCAGCACTTCTCGCTGGTGGTCGGAGGCCGTTACAACCCGTGGGAGTTCACCGACTCCAAATATAACATCCCCATCCGCAACCAGCAGCAGACCGCCTACCTCGGAGTGCGCTTCTGGCCATGGTATGTCAACTCCGGATTCTGGATTTCCGCCAAGGCCCAGTATATGTTCTCATTCTCCAACACCGGCATCTGGAGGGCCGCACTAAAGGAGGGAAAGAACGGCATTGGAGGCGCCCTGGCCGCCGGCTATACGTTCATGCTCTCAAAGCACTTCAACCTTGAGGCAGGCATAGGCGGCTGGGCTGGTGTGTTCAAGGAGTACGGCTTCTACAGCAGCCACAATAAATATGAGGTCAGGGAAGAAGGGCGCAAGACGTTCATCTATCCCGACCAGGTTTCACTCAGCCTTGTTTACGTATTCTAGATGAAATCCAAATTCATAATCATAGGAATCCTGGCAGCGGCATTCGCGCTGACCTGGTCCTGCGCTTCGCAGAGGAAACTCGCCGCCATCAAGAGCGGCGACCCCGCAGCTTCGCTCGTCCTCGGAAAAGACGTCTATGTCCCTGAGATCAAGGAGCCCAAGACGCTCCGCGACACCCTGCGGATCAAGGATGACGACGGCAGCGAACTGCTGCTGATGAAGGCCATCCTGGACGAGGATTCCGGCGAAATGGTGGCCACGGAGACTCTGGAAGCGGCCAGGGTGACCGCCCGCTTCCGCAACATCGCGGAACGCCACGGCAAGGTCGACCTTGCCTTCCAGATCATCGTCCCCGCCGCCATGCAGGACAGCAAATGGCAACTCCGCTTCTATCCCGACATGTACATGCTGGGCGATGTCGAGCGCCTGGAGCCGGTCGTCATCACCGGCAATTCCTACCGCAAAGCACAACTGAGGGGATACCAGCAGTACGAGCGCTTCCTTTCCCGTATCGTCTCCGACACCACACGTTTCATCAACGTCAAGGCCCTGGAGATCTTCATCAAGCGCAATATCCCTCTCCTGTATGCGTTCAAGACCGACAGCACTTTCGTCTCCGACGAGCAGTTCCATACGATGTACGGCGTCTCGGAGCAGGAGGCCATCGAGCATTACACCAACAAGATCGCCCGCAGCAGGAACGAAAGGCGCAAGCAGCGAATGGACGAGATGTATCAGAAATACGTCCGCGTGCCCATCGTCACCGAAGGCATACGCCTCGATACCGTGATGGTGGACCGCAAGGGCGATTTCATTTACAATTACGTCCAGACCATAGCCACGCGTCCCCGTCTCCGCAAGGTCGACATCGTCCTTTCGGGCGACATCTACGAGTCCGACAGGAAACTGTACCAGATCCCTGAGAGCGAGCCGCTTACCTTCTACATCAGTTCCGTCTCCGGACTCACCGACCAGACCGAGCGATATGTCAGCAAGGTCATCGAGCGCCACGCCGACGCGGGTACCACCAGCTACATAGACTTCATGGTCGGCAAGAGCAATATCGACCTCAGCCTGGGTAACAACCGCCGCGAACTGGGCAGGATACGCCGGACCCTCGCCGCCCTGCTGGAAAACGAGACTTATCTGCTCGACTCCATCATAGTGACGGCCTTCGCTTCTCCCGAGGGCAAGGAAAACTTCAACCTGAAACTGTCCCGCTCGCGCAGCGAATCCATCTCCAAGTATCTCGACGAGCAGATCGGCGTCCTGCAGGATTCGATAGAAAGGCACAGGGGCTTGAGTTATGACGAGTCCGGACGCCGTGTCCGTCAGGACCGAGTCCGGATCCCGTTCCTGAGCCGCTACAAGGGAGAGAACTGGAACCGCCTGGACATCCTCGTGGACGAAGACGATTTCCTTACCGAGGGAGACAAGTCGCGCTACGACCTGCTTCGCCGCGTGCCCGACCTCGACTCCAGGGAAGAGCTTCTCGGCCGCGAACGGTTCTATCCTTACCTCCGCGGCACCCTTTATCCCAGGCTGCGCACCGTAGCCTTCGACTTCCATATGCATCGCAAGGACATGGTCAAGGACACCATACACACCACGGTTCTCGACTCCACCTACATGCGCGGAGTCAACGCCCTGCTGAACATGGACTACGATGCTGCACTTGCCCTGCTGAGGCCCTACGAGGACTTCAACACCGCAATCGCATATATGGGTCTGGACCGCGACCTGAGCGCAATGGATATCCTCTCGCGCCTCAAGCCTACCGCTCCCGTGAACTATCTACTGGCCATCCTCTACGCCAGGCTCGGCAACGAGCAGGAGGCCGTGTCGCACTATCTCCAGTCCTGCCGTCAGGAACCGTCCTACGTCCATCGCGGGAATCTCGATCCCGAGATCTCCCAGCTGATCAAGACCTACCGCCTGAACGGCTACGACGGCGGGGAAGTCCCGCCCGACACCGACTGATCAGTCGTTTTTCCTGATCGTTATTTTTTTATCCGTCCGTATAAATTATATTTTTTATTTGTACGGACGGATTCTATTTATTAATTTTATAATCAATAAGCAGACAAATGAAAAGCTTCACTGGCTGGAACCGACCATTCCATCTACAATCATAACTGAGTTATATACCCAATTATTAACACTGTTTAAGAACCCCGGTTGGAAAGAGTAAAGAAGAAGGCGACCTGAACGGTCGCCTTTTTTTTATTGCGTCTTGTTGAGATTCCTGGTCAGATACATTATTCCTATCAGCAACACAAACAGGACCAGGGTACCTGCAAGCAGCGCATAGGTCTCCATCTGGAGCAGGATGTAACTAAGCAGGTATGCCAGAGCGGAAAGGGCAGAAAGAAGCCACGCAGTCCGGTCGTGAAGGATGCCCCGGAAATAGCCGAAAAGTGCCGAGACGGTCATCAGGGCCGCCAGGCCGTAAGCAAGCGGGAAGCGCATGAACTCGGAGAAAGAGAGCACCAGGGCATAGAAGAGAACCAGCGACAGGCCGATGACAAGATACTGGATCAAGTCGATCTTCTTCTTGCCGACAAGCTCGACGGCGAGGCCGGCGATGAATACGAGGAGGATTACGAGGATGCCGTATTTCGCCGAACGCATCGACTGCTGGTATTGGGTAACGCCCTGGAGCAGATTGACGCCGAAGGACGTGTCGTCGGGATTGCCCCTGTTGATCTCCGATACGGACCAGCGGGCCGTGAACCCCGTATCCGTCACGGACCGTTCCGCCGGCAGAAAGTCGCCGGTGAAGGAAGGGTCCTGGCAGTTGGAGTGCATACTGACCGTGGTGGTTCCGCCATATGGCTTCACCATCAGCGACTCGGAGCCGCGGATGTGGTACGTGAGACGGAAAGGAACCGCAGACTTGCCGTCCATCCAGGTCCGTTCAGGATCGAACGAAGTGGTAAGCGTCGCCGTGGAGCCGCCCTTGCCGCTCACGCCTGAATGGAAGGAATGCACCTGCCCTCCAAGGTCTATCTCCACAGTGCCGTCAATGCCGCGGAGGTCGCTCAAGCCCATTGTTACGGAAGACCCATTCAGTATCAGGCCGGAATAACCGGACGGAATGATGAAGTCGCCGGTCACGACTACATCGGCACCATAGACCATGACATCGTATATGGAGCGGTGCAGGGTCTGAGTGGAAATGTCGATATCGTAATCAAGGGTCCTGGGATACACCGTCCCGACCTTTTCGACCGTAGTTCTGTTCTTCTTATCGTCAAGTTCTTCCACATTGTAGGTGAACCTGAGGACAGGTCCGGCAAGGGTTTGGGCAAGGCCCCAGCTGTTGGACACTTCGAAACGGCTTTTGGCCGCCGCGGTCTCCCGGTCATGGATCTGGCCTTGGATCATGGCAAGGGGAATGAGCAGCGACAGCGCCACGACGCCCATCAGTGCAATCTTGAATGGCAGGGAATCTTTGATCTTCATAATTTTTGGGTTAATTTTACGCAAAGATACGGCAAGGATTCCGTAAATGCAAGAATTATGCGTAATATTTACTCATAAATATTTGTCATTCCCTCCGAGGAATTATGGATGCCGTTGATTATATTTGCAGAACGATGGCACAGGTATTCATAAGTTACGCTAAAAAGGATCACATTGCCGATGACGGCAAAGTGATCCCCGGTAACGCTGTGGACAAGGTTATCGATGCTCTCGTCAGGGAAGGCGTCTCTTACTGGATCGACCGGGAGCAACTCTCCGGAGGCGATACCTATGCCGCCCGCATTTCGCACAACATCAAGGAATGCGACGTTTTCCTTTTTCTTTCCTCGGAGGCGGCCAACGCTTCCGAGTGGACGAGACGTGAGATAGGGACCGCAGTCCAATTCGGGAAGCGCATCATCCCCGTCAGGCTGGACAAGTCCTCTTATGACGATGCGGTAAGTCTTTACCTTTCATCGGTCCAGTACATCGACTGGAAGGAGCTTGGAGAAGAGGCTGCGCTGGAAAGGATCGTCGCACGGGTGAAGCATCCCGGATTCGACGACGCCAGCGATATCGATTACGGCAAGCTTCCGCGCTTCACTACCGGCATCCTATATGCCGCCCTGCTGGTCCTTACCGCGATTTATGCTCTCCTGACCTATCTTTTTCTCTGGTCCAAAACCCTGCAGAGCAGCGAGGTTATAGGCGGTATCATCGGATTCGTCGGAGAGGCCGCGCTCCTGCTGTCCATTTATTATGTACTCAGGATGCTCCGGAAACGGCACTGTCTTTTCCTGATGCCGATACTGCTTGTAGGCCTTGTACTTTGCGCCGCATTCCTTACTTCACGCATCGACCTGTTCATCTGTGCCGGCTTGCTGGCAATGGGCTGGGGCGCGATATTCCTCTGCTGTCTTATCAGCACCCCTTCCCGCAAAAGCTTCTTCCAGCAGATGAGCAAGGAACAGACAATGATGAAACTCAACGATCCGGAGAACCTGATTATCATCTATCTGGCCGTCAAGTGCGCGATAGTGGTGGTCGGGCACTGGTTCGAAGGGTTCATGAACCTTGCCCTATTGATATCCTCCTTCACCTCAAGCCTACCGCTCCGGTGAACTGTTTTCCACCCAGTTTACAGGCCAGGTCGGGCAACGGGGAGGGTCCTTCCAACGTCCATATAACTGGCTTGTAACCAACTGAATCGGCCGGCACGGGAAGCGTCGGCCGATTCTCTTTCCCCGCTGCGGTCAAGGCTGCTCACGCATGTTTTTCGTCCGTCCACACCCAAAAATAAAACGATACATATTTATTTAAGGGACTCGTGTTTAGTTTTGGACATCAATACACACTTATTAACCAAATCCACATGAAAAAGTTTCTGGCTTTCCTAACAGGCGCGGCATTGTTCCTTGCCGCGTCCGTCCACATGTCTGCACAGAGCGGATATGAAGTCCGTGGCGTCATTTCCGACGCAATCGGCCCCGTGGTCGGCGCATCCATCATAGAGCGCGGCACCACGAACGGCACGGCGACCGGCCCGGACGGCGATTACTCTCTCCGCGTATCCAGCGCCCGCGCCGTTGTCGAAATCAGTTGCATCGGTTACCAGACAGTCACTTACGTCGCATCTGAACTTCCTGCAAGGCTTACCCTTCAGGAAGACACTGAAATGATCGAAGAGACCGTCGTCGTCGGTTACGGTACGCTGAACAAGAAGGAGATATCCTCCTCGGTCGTCAGCGTAAAGTCCGAGGACTTCAACAAGGCCGCTCCGAATGCCATGACCCTCATCGTAGGTAAGGTCGCCGGTCTGAACATCGACACCAACGCCAGCGGTAACGCCTCCGGCTACCAGATCCGAGGAGCCACCTCCATCAATGGCGGAAACTCCCCGCTCGTGGTCGTTGACGGCATCATCGGCGGTTCACTCAGCGATGTCGCCACCCAGGACATCGAGTCCATCTCCGTCCTTAAGGATGGTGCCTCCGCCGCCATCTACGGTACCCGCGGCGCCAACGGCGTCATCCTCGTTACCACCAGGAAGGGTTCAGGCACCGCCGGTCGCGTGCGCGTGACCTATGATTCATACATCGCCACCCAGGCCCTCCACAAGTTCCCTGAGACCTTCAGCCTGGACGAGTGGCTCGAGCTCAACGAGACCCGCGGCAAGGCCGACTACGGCAACCGCGTCGAGAACGCCTACTACAAGGCCCTCAAGAATGACAAGCCGTATTATGACCTCAACCAGCACATCACCCTCGCCGGTTCCACCGCGAAGAGCAACTACAGCCTGTCCCTGACCTACACCGACAACAACGCCCTCACCAAGAACAGCGATTCCCAGAGCTACAGCGCCCGTTTCCAGATGAACCAGAAGATGCTGAACGACATCATCGAGACCAGCACCGTGGCCAACATCCGCGCGAACGTCAGCGAGGGCAACAGCGCTTCCTTCGCAGGAACGCCGTTCTCCAACCCGACCGTCCCGGTCTATGACGAAAGTACTCCGACCGGCTACTACTGGCCGACTTCGTCCACCGGTTCCACCAACTCCGTGGAAAACTTGATGGTCCCCATCAACAAGAGCCACTCCACGAGCATCACCTTCCAGCAGGATGTCAAGCTCAAGATCTTCCAGAACGCTTACCACCTGCTCACCACCAACGCCAATGCGTCCTTCCGCTACAATTCAAGCTACAGCCACTCATATACGCCGTCCACCATGCAGACCGCACAGATGTGGAACAACTGGGCCGGTTCTGCTTCCCTCGGCAGCAACAACTCTCTGAGCCGCAGTTTCGAATGGCTGGTGAACTACAATTTCCAGCAGGGCGACCACACCATCAAGGCCGTCGGCGGTTATTCCTACAATGACTCCGTCAACGAGAACATGAACATGACCAACCGGGACTTCCAGTACGACCAGTTCCTGTGGTACAACATCGGTTCCGGTACCTACCTCAAGGATGGCCAGGCTTCGATGAGTTCAGGAAAGGGCTTCAACAAGATTGCCGGCGTCTTCGGCCGCGTGACTTACAGTTGGAAGAACCTCCTCACCGCCACCGCCTCCCTCCGCTACGAAGGAAGCTCAAAGTTCGGAAAAAACAAGAAATACGGTTACTTCCCCGCCGTCTCCGCAGCCTGGACCATCTCCAACATGCCGTTCATGGCAGGTACAAGGAGTTGGCTGGACGAGTTCAGGGTCCGCGCTTCCTACGGTGTGACCGGACGTAACGCCGGTTCCGACTACGCCTCTCTGTCCACCTACGCCTCCAAGGGTTCCAACTACTATATGGACGGCGAATGGGTCCCCGGATACGGCATCACCCGCAACGCCAACCCGAACCTCGGATGGGAGACCGCCGTCGTTTACGACTACGGCTTCGACTTCGAACTCTTCAAGCATCGCCTCTCCGGTAGCATCGAGTACTTCGACCGCCGTTCCGAGGACCTCCTCTACACCTATACCGCCCCTCAGCCGCCGTATGTATACTCCACCATCCAGCTGAACCTCGGTTCCACCGCCAACAAGGGCATCGAGCTCGCCCTCAACTGGAGGGACAACATCACCAAGGATCTCAGCTACAGCATCAGCGGCACCTACTCCTTCAGTGACGCCCGCCTCGTCAGCATCGGCAACGACGTCTATGCCGCTTCCTGGATCGACCTCGGCTCCGCCGGCGGTCTGGGTTCCTCCGATACCCGTTTCCGTCTGTACGAGAACACCCGCATCGGTACCCTCCGCGGCTTCAAGTATGCCGGCTATACCGATGACGGCCAGCTCCTCCACGAGACCGCCGACGGCGGCACCGCCACCAAGACCGGCGTGAAGGACGATGACAAGGTCACCATAGGAAACACCCTCCCGAAGCACAGCTTCTCCCTGAACTTCACCCTCAACTACAAGAGCTGGGATCTCTCCGTCAACGGCCGCGGCCTTGCCGGAATGGACATTTGGAACAACCAGCTCCAGAGCTACGGCTATCCGGGTGTCTCCGCCGAGAACCTCCTGAAGAGCGCCTACGAGAAGTATCCTTACCTGACCGCCGACAACAACTACCTCAACTCCTTCTTCCTCGAGAAGGGCGACTGGTTCAAGATCGAGCGCGTCTCCATCGGAAAGAACTTCCGCTTCAAGCAGAACAAGCTGAACTTCGAGCGTCTCTACATCTATCTTGCAGCGACCAACCTGCTGACCCTCACCGGTTTCAGCGGCGTAGACCCGTCCACCGTCTCCTCCATCGGCCTGGAGCCCGGTATCTCCGGATCGACTTCTCTCTACGCCTCGAGAATCACCCTCGGCGTCACCGCTCAGTTCTAATCCTCCCGTTTATGGAACAATGTTAAGCGAATTCAATATGAAAAAGATAAGCATCATACTTTCCGTCCTGATCGCAGGGCTTGCCGTGACCAGTTGTTTCGACATGGAGGAGCATCCCTTCACCCTGCTCGATGCCGGTAACTATTTCTCTGATGAGTCTGCAGTGAAGCAGGTCATCGCCAACATCTATGCCCAGGAGCAGGGAGACCTCTCCGAGCTCTACTGGTACGCCCAGGAACTTTCCGCCGATCAGATCGCATGGCGCTCATGGAACGGCGGCAGCTGGGGCTGGGACTCCGGTGATAAATTCGTCCTTTCCACCCACACCTGGACTCCGCTTTCCAATTACGTGAACCGTATCTGGAACGGTGCATGGACCGCCATTGGTCTCTGCAACAACTTCATCGACGACCTCTCCAACATCGATGCCGCATCGATAGGCATCACCGAGGAGAAAAAAGAGTCATACATCGCTGAGGTCCGTGCCTTCCGCGTTTACTGCTATTACAATGTGTTCGAGGTCTTCGGCGGCGTCATCCCTCTGACCACCAGCACCGACACCAGCATCCTTCCCGAGAGCGCCTGCGCAGGTACCACCTTCGAAGAGGGCTGCCGCAAAGTGTGCGACTGGATGGAGAAGGAACTTGACGAGACCCTCGGCGCACTTCCTGTCGGAGGCTCCGTAAACCGCGTGAACCAGGCCTTCAACCGTGTGCTCAAGATGCGTCTTCTCCTCAACTCGGAGATCTTCACCGGCACCGCACGTTTCTCCGAGTGCAAGAACCTCGCAAAGGAGATCCTGGACGGCAAGTACGGCCAGTACCGCATCGTTGACAAATACCAGGACATCTATTCCTACAATAACGATACGAACTGTCCCGAGATCATCTTCGCCTTCTCAAGCGACCTGATCTACAACAAGAAGTCCACCAACATGCGCAACGGTCCCTTCATGAGCTATGTTTTCATGAACTACTTCGATACGACCCAGCGCCACGCCGGTTGGAACTGCACCTGTACGACTCCGTCCTTCGACAACAGCAGCGACTTCTATGCCCAGTGTGTCGAGAATGTCCAGGTCGGAGCCGACACTACCTATCGCAGCAACGGTACCATCAGGAGCATCACCCCGATCTATGAGGCTCGCGTAATCAAGGAAATGTATGACAAGGAACTCGCCAAGTGCTTCCTCGACGCCCCATACAATGACAAGCTCGGAGCCGTCCACGAGCGTTTCGATCCCCGTGACATCCGTCTGCTCCCGCCTTACGGCGACGACAGCGGCAACTGGGGCGGAATGTTCCTCGAGGGCGTGATGCGCGACCATTACGGCACCGGTGACGTCCAGATGGCAGACGCCGACCGCAACGGCATGGGCCTCGTATACGTCGACCAGATCGGCAACTTCCAGGGCAAGGGCAACCATCCTGTCCAGATCGTGGAGAATCCACGCTGGGGCGAGACAAACTCCGGTCTCCGTACCGCCAAGTATCCTTACTATACCACCAACTCCGGCTTTGACTTCTGCGATCCCGACGTCGTCGAATTCCGTCTTGCCGAGGTCGTCTACACCTACGCCGAGTGTCTCCTTCGCGAAGGCAACGCCGCCGAGGCCAAGAACATGGTCAACTCCGTGCGCAAGCGTTACTTCTCCGATGCCGACTGGAACAATCCCGGTGTCCATCCTACTACCGGCAAAGCCCTCGTAGGTGCCAAGGACCAGGCTCCCAGAGGCTTCAGCGATGCATTCGACATGGACCGCATGCTCAGCGAGTGGGGACTCGAGTTCTACGACGAGGGTCACCGCCGCCGCACCGACCTGCGCCGCTTCGACAAGTTCACCCAGGGCCAGTGGTGGTTCTTCGGCCGCGCGACCGAGACAGGTTACGACCTGCCCGCCAAGCGTGACCGCAAGTATGAGTGGTACCCCATCCCTCAGCGCGCTCTTGATGCCAACCACGGACTCGTACAGAATCCTGATTACGTATAAAGATATTGGTTAATTGATTGGTTTAGGTTGGTAGGGGGCGCTAGGATTCTATTTGCGCCCCCTTTAAAAAAGTACTATCTTTATAGTTCAAAACTACCGATGAACAGGATCAAAGAACATAACATTATCCTGATCTTCTGCATCTTGCATGCAGTGGTCTCGTTCGCTGCACGAAGGATCGGGTTCCACGATGAACTGGCCCTGACCCTTCTTACAATGCTTATGTCCGTTATGCTCTCGCTTCGCAGGCATATGAGTATCCCGTTCATGATCATAGCCGTCATACTGATCAATTTCGCCGGTCTGCGCCTGGGAAGGATTGTTGGATTATTCGTCAGGCACAACATATTCCCCTCCAGCCCGATACAGCACTACTTCAGAGGACCGATAAGCACCTTCCTGGTCACAGGCGTCCTTGGATTGGTGCAGGTCGGATGCGAGTTCCTGGTCCGGAAAAGCCGCTTCTATCACGAAACAAACACACAGAGCCCGGCCTGGCTCATTTTCGCTTTCGTAACGGTCCTTATAGTCCGTCTGGTAATGATGCTCCGGAATTCAAATTCCTTCTTCGGAGAGAACCTCGCGATGAACATCATTATCGATTATGCTATCAGTTTTGCCGCCGTCATCTGGATGGCTGCCAAGACCATATCCGTCCAGCAGGACATCAGGTCCGAGAAAAAGAAAAAGCACGAGGCTCAGTACAGTTATGAAAAACTGAAGCAGCAGATAGAACCGCATTTCCTGTTCAACAGCCTCAATTCGCTGGACAGCATCGTGGTCTCCGGGCAAGATGAACAGGCCTCGAAGTTCATCCATCAACTGTCTTCGATCTACAGATATCTCATCGAGACTGAAGATGAAAGCCTTGTTTATCTTGAAGACGAGTTGAAATTTGTCAGCCAATACATCGAGCTGATGAAGGTCCGCTTCCCCGAAGGGCTTGAAACCAAGATAGATATAGACAGGAACGGCCCGCCGCATTTCATCATCCCCTGCTCCCTGCAACTGCTGGTCGAGAATGCCACAAAACACAACAGCATCTCGAAAGAGCAGCCTCTCAGGATACATATCTTCCTTGAAGACGGCTACGTCGTCGTCACCAACAACCGCAACCCCAAGATTACCTCGCAGCCTTCAACCGGGAACGGACAGCGATACATTCGCAAGAGATACCGCGACGAAGCCGGAAAGGAAATTATTATTGCAGAAACCGAGAACGATTATACCGTCAAACTCCCCTTATTGTAAGAGACCGTGAAAGCGCTTATCGTAGAAGACGAAATACTTGCCCAGCAGACCCTGAAACGGGCACTGACCAGGAATTTCACCGACATCGAAGTCGTTGCCGTGATCGAATCTGTCAAGGGAACGCTCGAATGGCTGCGTACTCCGGGCAACACCGCGGACATTATATTCATGGACGTGGAACTGCAGGATGGCAGCTGCTTCGAAATCTTCAAGCATGAGACCATAACGGCCAAGGTCATTATGACTACCGCATACGACAAGTATGCCGTAAAGGCTTTCGAGGCGGGCAGCATTGACTATCTCCTCAAGCCATTTGATGACGAGGCCCTGCTCCGGGCAGTGAGCCGCTGCCGGGCAAGTTCGGAAAGCTTCGACATCAATGCCATCCTGTCGACGATGCAGAGATTCGCCCACGACAGGGACTCCACCCGAAAGACATACAGGCGTAGGTTCATAGTCCGACTGGGACAGAAGATCATCCCCATTGAGACTTCGGATATAGCCTACTTCTACGTAGAGGGCAAGAGCAAGTACATAGTGAAAAACGATGGCACCAAGTATTACTTCGACCATCAGATGGAGTCTATTCTCGACGAACTGGACCCGCAGGTATTCTTCAGGATTTCGCGCAACTACATCATATCCTCATTTGCCATCAAAGGCATTGAACGAATCTACGGAGGACGTTTGAAAATACTTATGGACCCCCCTCCGGAAACCGACATGATAGTCGCACGCTCGCGTGTAAATGACTTCATGGCGTGGCTTGCATAGAAAAAACAACGAACCAAATGAAAAAAAGTCTGATTCTCCTTCTTGCCGTACTGGCTTCAGCCTGCACGGCCAAGATATCATCTGTCACCATCCCCGCTCCGGAAGACGTTGTGATGTACCAGATCAATCCACGTAACTTCGCTCCTGAGAATTCCTTCAAGGCGGTGAACGCCCGCATCGATGCGATCAGCGAGCTGGGAACCAACGTCGTATGGTTCATGCCCATTTGCGAAATAGGCATTGAAAAAGCCGTCAAGAGCCCATACTGCGTCAAGGATTACAAGGCCGTCAATCCCGAATTCGGCACGCTCGATGATTTCAAGGAGGTTGTAGCCCACGCACACGCCAGGGGTATGGCCGTAATCATCGACTGGGTCGCCAACCACACATCCTGGGACAACCAGTGGATCAAGGACAATCCTGAGTGGTACACGCAGGATGAGAATGGGGAGATCATCCATCCTGCGGGAACCGGTTGGAACGACGTAGCCGATCTCAACTTCGACAATCCCGAAATGTGTCAGGCAATGATCGACGCAATGAAGTTCTGGGTGGAAGAGGTCGGTGTCGATGGCTTTCGCTGCGATGCTGCCGACTACGTTCCCTTCGAATTCTGGAAGGACTGTGTCGCTCAGCTGCGCGCCACGGGACATCCTCTCCTTATGCTCGCAGAAGGTCAGCGTAAGGACCATTTCGAGGCCGGCTTCGACCTGAACTATGCCTGGGGATGGCTTTCCGCACTGCGCCGGGTATTCAACGGCGAGACCGTCACAGTCCAGCAACCGGCACCACAGGCCCAAAGGGCACAGGGCCAGCGCCAGGGCAATCGCCAGCAGGGACAGCAGCAACCCCAAGTGCGCACGCGCACCGTCAACAGGACGGTGCCCGTCAGCAGCCTCTTTGCGGCCGACTCCAGCGAGTATGCAGGTCTGCCCGCAGGCAAGGTCAAGCTCCGCTTCACGACTAACCACGACGAACACGTCAAGATGTCTCCCGTGCGTGAGTTCTTCGGCAACGACGGTTCCATCGCCGCTTTCGTGGCGACTGCCTTCATTCACGGCGGCATCCTCGTCTATGGCTGCCAGGAGATTGGCTATCCGGGCAAAATCAACTTCTTCAACTACGCAGAAATGGATTGGGATGCCAACCCCGGAATGGTCCAGGCTTACAAGGACCTGATCGCCCTCTATAAAGGACATCCCGCACTCAGGCGCGGTTCCCTCGTACCATACCCCCACAATGACGTGCTCATTTTCGAACGCGTCGAGGAGAGCGAGACCCTGCTGGTGATGGTCAACCTCAGGGACACCCAGGTCAACGCCCCGGTCCCCGCAGGATGGCAGGGCCGCAAGGTATCCGACCTTCTCTCCAGCGGGAACGTGACCTTTGGCGAGACTGAGCTCCTCCGTCCCTTCGAGTATGTAATCGTAAAATAAAAGTAATGAAAATCAAATATTTACTGACAGCCCTGGCCTTTTCCGCACTCGGGACAGCCACCCTTGCAGCCGATATCCAGAGGATGGATCCCCCCTTCTGGTATGCCGGAATGAAGAACCATGAGCTTCAGGTTATGTTCTATGGCAAGGACATCGCCGCGAGTGAGTTCTCACTCAAGGACTATCCCGGAGTATCCGTCAAGGAGGTCGCAAAGGTCAAGAACCCCAACTACCTGTTCGTATATCTGGACATCTCGGCGTCTGCACGTCCGGGCACCATGACTTTCCAGTTCAAGGAGGGCCGGAAGACTACCGTAAAAGACTTCGTACTGCGTCCACGCAACACCAAGAAAGGCGCCCTGGGCTTCACCTCCAAGGATGTTCTCTACCTCATTATGCCAGACCGATTCTCCAACGGTAATCCCGCAAATGACGAGTGGGAGAACTTCCCGGTAAACCGCCAGAACGGCGGAGGGCATCACGGCGGGGATCTTCAGGGTATCAAGGACCATCTCGACTACATCGACGCACTTGGCGTGACGGCCGTCTGGCTCAATCCCGTTCAGTATAACAGGAGCAATGCTTCTCACGGATACGCCATTTCCGACTTCTACCTCATCGACCCGAGGCTCGGTTCGAACGAGGAATACTGCGAAATGATTGACGCAGCGCACGCGAAGGACATCAAGGTCGTTATGGATATGATCTTCAACCATTCAGGCAGCAGCCACTGGTGGATCGAGGACATTCCCGACGATGACTGGTTCAACCAGAACGACTACGCCCGAAGCATAGGGCAGCGTGCTGCCCAGCAGGGCCAGACGCAGGGCCCGCAGGGCGGCGGCCAGCAGGGCGGCGGCCAGCGCCGTGGCCAGCAGGTGCAACTCCCAGCCACCATCGATGAGTTCAATGCACTGCCCCAGGAGACCAGGGACGCTCTGTTGCGTTCGGCTGTCCGCCAACCCGGCGGACTGGTCACTACCACCCATTACAAGTGGACTCTGATGGACCCTCACGCTCCCCAGAGCGAGAAGGACATCCTGATCGAGGGTTGGTTCTCCGGCGGAATGCCCGACCTCAACCAGCGCAACCGCCATCTGGCTACATACTTGATACAGAACAGTATCTGGTGGATCGAGTACGCCCGCGTGGACGGTATTCGAATGGACACCTACCCCTATGCCGACTATGACTTCATGGTCCGTTGGTGCGATGAGATCGAAGCGGAATATCCCGACTTCAATATCGTGGGTGAAGGCTGGTATCCGCGCAACTCCGCCGCCGGATGGTGGCAGCGCGGATCTGCCGTCAATGCCAACGACCCCCACCTCAAGACTGTAATGGACTTTGACTTCACCTTCACTACTCAGCGTGAGATAATGAAGGAGAGCAATACCAGTGAAGGTTCAGAGGCTGGCCTTTTCAAGATGTACGAGGTCATCACCCAGGACTTCCTTTTCCCCGATCCGAACCACGTTCTGACCTTCCTGGACAACCACGACATCGACCGATTCATGAATCCGGACGATCCCGCCTGGAAACTTAAACAAGGCCTGGCATTCCTCCTGACGACACGTGGCATCCCGCAGATCTATTACGGTACCGAAATTGCGATGTCCGGTCGCAGCGGCGGACGCGCCGACTTCCCGGGCGGTTGGAAAGAGGATCCTGCAGATTGTTTCACGAAAGAGGGCAGGAACGATTTTCAGAACGAGTGCTGGGATTTTGCCAGCAAGCTCCTGAACTGGCGCCGTAACTCCAAACCGGTGACCGAGGGAAAACTCATACACTACACGCCTGACAATCAAACCAAGTGCTACGTATATGCCCGCACGGACGGAAAGAACACCGTTCTGGTGATGTTGAACGGCTCGGACAGCGTCCGCATCGTGGATATGTCGCGTTTCTCCGAAGTCATAAAGGACTACACCAGAGGCAAGGACGCGGTCACCGGAGAGGTGGTGGACGTCACTTCGCCCGTCGTGATGCCAGCACGTGGAGTATACGTGCTCGACCTTAGCAAATGATAATCACAGATACTATGAAAAAGATCATATTGACTGTCGCCTGTTGCTTTGGGCTCTTCTGGGCCCAAAGCTTCGGCGTCCTTGCCGCGGAGATCCAGCAGATGGATCCGCCTTTCTGGTGGACGGGAATGAAGAACACCACACTGCAGGTGATGGTCCACGGACCCGGCATTTCCGCCAACGAGGTCAGCGTCAACTACAGGGGGGTGACGCTCAAGGATGTGGTCAAGAGCTCCAATCCCAACTATCTCTTCCTCTATTTCGACATCTCCGACAAGGCCAGACCGGGCACGATGGACATTACATTCTCGGGGACAGGCGGCAAGACCGTCCAGCCCTTCGAGCTCCGCGAGCGCAACCGCAAGCCCGGTGCGCTCGGATTCGGACCCCAGGACGTTTTGTACCTGATCACGCCCGACCGTTTCGCTGACGGCAACCCCGACAACAACACCCTAGAGGGTGCCAGGGCCGACCGTTCCCGCGACGGAGGACGCCACGGCGGTGACATCAAGGGCGTCCTGGATCATCTGGACTATATCCAGGACCTTGGGATGACCACCATCTGGCTCAATCCGGTACAGAAAAACGGAGCCAACACCTATCACGGCTACGCAATCACCGACTATTACGACATCGATCCCCGTTTCGGAACGATGGAGGAGTACATCGACTTCGTCGACAAGACCCACGCACGTGGGATGAAGGTGGTAATGGATATGATCTTCAACCACTGCGGCAGCGGCCATTGGTGGATGAGCGACCTGCCCACCGAGGACTGGCTCAATTTCAACAACACCTTCGTGGGGACCAGCCACAACAAGTGGACTGCAGTTGATCCCCACGCGGCTCCGTCCGAGCGCAAGCTTTTCACCGACGGCTGGTTCAACAGCGGAATGCCCGACCTTAACCAGCGCAATCCGCTCGTCGCCGACTATCTGATCCAGAACTGTATCTGGTGGATCGAATACGCCCGTATCGACGGTGTCCGGCAGGATACGCATCCGTATATGGATCCCGTTTTCGGCGCCCGCTGGTGCAAGGAAACTCTGGAGGAATACCCTGACTTCAATATTACCGGAGAAACCTGGTATCCCCTTGGAAGCGGATTCCCGGCCTGGTGGCAGCACGATTCCCCGCTCAACCCCGCATACAACTCCTACTTGAAGACCGTGATGGACTTCAACCTGGCGTTCCTCGCTCCGGATGCATTCGCACAGCCCAACAATTCCGCCGACGGTGCAGCCACAGGACTCTTCAACATCTACGTGTCGATGGCGAACGATGTCCTCTATGCCGATACGGACAACATTCTCGTGTTCCTCGACAACCACGACCTCGGACGCTTCTCTCGCAAGGAAGACGTGGGTCTGAACCGATACAAGCAGGGCATAGCTTTCCTGTTGACTACACGTGGCATTCCGCAGGTGTATTATGGTACCGAACTTCTGTTCAAGGCCACGAAGCAGCAGGGAGACGGCGCCATCCGCATCGATATGCCCGGCGGATTCCCCGGCGACACCCGCAGCGTCTTCACGCGCGAGGGCCGAACCGCCGAGGAGAACGAGGCCTGGGACTATATGCACAGGATCCTCCAATGGAGAAAGGGGTCAAAGGCCATCGCCGGCGGCAAACTCATCCAGTACGCACCTCTGCGCGAGCACGGCGACTGCTATGTCTATGCACGTATCAAAGACGACGAGACAGTCCTTGTGGTGCTCGGAGGCTCTGACCGTGACGTCGACATCGACCTGTCACGCTATAGCGACGTCATCGGTGACTTCACGGCAGGCAAGGACGTGATTACCGGCGATATCCACAGTATGGTGGGCAAGCTGCACGTCCCTGCACGCGGGACCTATGTCTTCGATCTTTTCACGCCCGAAATGACGGTAACCTCAGGCTCCGGCATCCCGGCGGCACCATATGCCGCATTCTCCGAAGGCCTGATAGACAAGATCCAGCCCCAAGGCTGGCTCAAAGAGATACTCGAGCGCCAGCGCGACGGCCTCACCGGCCATCCGGAGGCGATGGCGTATCCTTACAATTCCGTTTTGTGGGCGGGAACGCTGGAAAGGGATTCCGAGTCCAGGGGTGCCGACTGGTGGCGCTTCGAACAGACCGCATATTATCTCGACGGGCTAACGCGTCTCGGATTCTTGCTTGACGACAAAAAGTTCCTCGACATCTGGCAGCAAAACATCGATTATGTCCTTGCACATCCTCTCCCGGCACAGAAGGGCACTCCGCCCGAGCCGGCACAACAGGGTGGCCGCGGACGCGGAGGCCAGGGAGGGCAGAATGCGACTCCCGCCGGACAGGGCCAGAGGCCTCCACAGGGAGTTGAAGGCCAAAGGCCCCAGCGCCAGGCAGAGGCCTTCAATGCCCAGGTTTCGGCCGATCCGCGGGCGCAGCAGCGCGCTGCGGAGCAGCAGGAGCGCCGTGCCCGCCAGCAGCGCATAGCCGCTGCCGACCGTCCGGAAGGACGCCTGGGCCCCGAGACCGGCTCGATGGCCTGGCCGTGGGCGGTCTTCTTCCGTGCAGTCAAGGCTTACTATGAGGCCACAGGTGATCCGCGCATCCCAGAGGCACTCGAGAAGAACTACTTGTCCTATACTGTCGACGAACTGGCAATGAACCGTTTTGTCGTAAACGTCGAAGGAATGCTCTGGACATACTCCATCACCGGCAACCGCGACCTTCTCGACCACGCGGTGCGCGCCTGGGAAGAAGGTGCATCCGATATGACTCAGACCACGGCTCTCGACGAGACGGTGTTCACGATGCATGGTGTCACGATGAACGAACTCCTGAAGATACCTCTCCTGCTCTATGCCTACACAGGCGAACAGCGCTACCTGGACGCCGCCCTTAAGGCGGAAGCAAAGATGGAGGGTCCCAATATGCTCATCGACGGTATCAACTCCTCGTCCGAGTCCCTGGCAGGCAACGATCCGCTCGCCAGCCACGAGACCTGCGACGTGTCCGACTATACCTGGACAATGGGG
>JAEEGK010012531.1_pt1 | contig 19241 bp, 13 predicted proteins | sample 8958771 | NCBI WGS metagenome assembly JAEEGK01 (sample SAMN16246547, study PRJNA631951) | gut metagenome | biome: gut microbiome; feature: rumen; material: SC-attached | host: Bos | place: Iran: Karaj | collected 2018-10
AGAAATGTTTTTTTATTTATAAAATGTTATCAAATCATAAAATGTAAATTATTGAATATATTTAAATAAAATCTTTATTAATTATATTAATAAATGTATATAATATTTTAAAAAAATAGATTTTGTAGGATTTTGGATATATTTTTTTGAAATGTGAAAAGTTTTTCTTTAATTGAATAAATAATCTTTGATAAAAATTAGTATCAAAAATTTGTATAAATCTCTTGATTCAAAATATCAAAATTGTTTTCAATTTATTAAATAATTTAATATAAAATAAATAAAAAAATATAATTTATTAAAATGTCAAATGAACCAATATCAAATATAAGTGAAACAAAAAATGAATTTGGGGAGGATGATAAAATTAAATTAAATAACATTGAACAAATATTATCAGAAAGAATTTATATATTATCATTAATATCCAAAAGAATAGAAGATTTTAAAAAAGAAGTGCAATTAATTTTAGAAGATATTAACAAGTATTTTCATTCACCAGTTTTTGATGTTGAACAAAAAATGAGAGAGAAATTGAGAAATATAATAAATAATTATCAAATAAATAATGAAATTAATAGAGAATTAAAAAACATTAATGATAGTATAAAAAAACTTTTAAACATTAATATTAATGATTTTCCAGATAATCAAAAAAAAAATGATATATTTTATAAATTAAATGATAATACTTTAGTAATAGCATCACAATGTTCAATAAAATGTAAACATATTCCCCCAAACAATAATGAACAAAATAAACTATATACATTTACAGGTGAAATAAAAAATTGTTGTAGTTATAAAAATAAGTTAATAGTTAATGTAAAAGAAAATACTTTAGAAATTAATTCTTATAAATATAAATTAAAAATAATTGATTTAGAAAATGATAGTATAACAAATTTTTATGAAACAAATGAAGAAATTACATTCGTGTCAGAATCAAAGTATTTTTCAGGTAAAATTTTTTTTATAGAATATCCAAAAACATTTTGTATTTATGAGAAAAATAAAGAAATTACAAAAAAATCATCAACGTTGGAAATTCATTCTTTTAAAGAAATACAAAATGGATTATTTTTTTGTGCTTCATATAATACATATTGTTTTTATGATTTAAATGAAGGAGATATAATAAGTCAAAAATATAATGGTAATATTTTTAATCCAGATGATATTTTTATTTTAACAAATAAATATTTAATGTTAGGTGCAAAAAAATATTTCTATATTTTTAATATAAAAGATTATAAAATCAAAATAAAATTAAAATTACATGATTATATTTATTATTCTTGTGTTAACCATAATTATGGTGAAAATTTTGTCTGTGTTTATATCAATAACCAAATTATTATTTATGAAATACAATCAGATAATAATAAAATCAATTTATCTCCTTTAATCGTGCAAAATATTAATTATCAAGTTTATTCATTGATTTATTATAATAAACAATTATTATTATATACAGGAAATCTGCAATTTAAATGTAAGAGAATTGAATAAAAAAATAAAATAAAAAATAAAATAAAAAAATAAGGTTTATAATTATTAAAATATACTTAATTAAAAAAAAAGATAAAATAAATTTGATTATATGAAATTTATTAAAATATATTTTCAAAGTATTATAATAAGAAATGAAAGAAGTAGATTCAGAATTTTTATCAAATGAAACAAATGAAAAAGCAAAAGAAATAAAAGGAAAAGAAATATTATCAGGAAGTAAATCAGAAGAAATAAAAATAATAAAAAGAGGAAATGAAAATATTACTATTAATATTTCATATGAATACTTATTTAAAGTATCATTAATAGGAGATAGTGGAACTGGAAAAACTTCAATAATAACAAGATTTATTGATAATGTTTTTAAAGAAGATACTTCACCAACAATTGGTGTTGATTTTAAAATTGTAAGTTTTGATTTAGGAAATGAAATTTATGCTAAAATGCAAATATGGGATACTTGTGGTAGTGAAAGATTTAAATCTTTAACTGCAAATTTTTTAAAAACTTGTACTGCTTTTATTTTAGTTTTTGATTTAAGTAATTTAAATTCTTTTAAAAATATTGATAATTGGATTAAAATTATTAAAGAAAATACTAATCCTAAATTTTTAATTTTAATTGGGAATAAATGTGATTTAGAAAATGAAAGAGTAGTTGATAAAAAAACAATTTTAGATTATTGTGAAAATAATAATTTTTCTTATATTGAAACTAGTGTTAAAAATAATACTAATATTGAAAAAATTTTTAAGGAAGTTACTTATCAATTATATTATGATATTAAATCAAAAAGTAATTTAAAATCTGATTTAAAAGAATATGAAATTGGAGGATTTAAAAATATTAAAATTGATAATATTAATCAAAATCAAACAAAAAATAATAAAAAGAAATTTTGTTGTTTATAAATATGAAATTAATAATTTATTTATTTTATAATATATAATAATAAAAACTAATTTTTATTTTATAATTAATTTTATAATATATATGACATAAATATAATATATTATTTTCATTTTAAATATGACTTATAATCTAAAAATAATAAATTAAATAAATTAAATTTATAAACAAAATAAATTTTTTAAATTATATTTAAAAAATTAAATAGATTTTTCCTTATTTATTTTATTAATATATGATAAATTATAATTTATTTTAAATTATATATCTGTCAATTATAGAATTTAAGCAAAATATAAAATAACCAAAAAGAAAATATTTTTTTAATGATTTTATTTTTTTATTATTTAATCAAAAAAAATCAAAATAATATAAAGGAAATATTGAATAACATTTATTTATTTATATAACATTTAATAAAATAATTATATTTTTATTTTACAATATAATACATTTTTTTTAATATTAATAAATAATAAAAACTTTTTAAATAATATACATTTCTTGATAATAAAATTTAAAAAGAAAGATTTTTTAATTTATAAAAATAATTATAATTAATTTTTATCAGTATTTTTTTTCTCATCATCTTTTAAAGTTTTCTCATTATCTTCTTTCAAAGTTTTTTCAAGATTTTGAATTGCTTTTTTTTGAGTTCTTTCAAGTTTCATAATTTTATTTTTAAATTTAGAAACAATTGGATTTTGTCTATTTGCTTTTTCACTATTAAATTGTTTTATATTAAAATTTATTTTTTCTTCTAAATCATCATTTTCTTTTTTTTGTTTTTTCATTAATATTTCCAATTCTTTTTCATATTGTTTATTCTTTTTAAAATTATATTCTTCTTTTTCTTTTTTTTCCATTTTTTCAATTTCATTTTTAACAATTTTTGCTTTTGTATAACTAAATAAAAATTAATAAAATAAATTATACTCTTTTCTTTCAGTATAAACTTTTAATTCTTTTTTAGCTACAATTAATTCTTTAGATTCTTTTAAAACACTTCTAGAAAATTTTTTTTCAAAATCATCATTAAATTTTTTTAATTCTTCATTATGAATTTGTTTTAATTTAGTTTTCATTCCATCAAAAGTATATTGTAATTCATCCCATTTTTCATCCATTTTATTATTAAATTCATCTAATTTTTCTTTTTCTTCAGTTTTTAAATTTTCTTTTTCTTTTTTTTGTTTATTTTTAGCTTCGTCTATATTTTTTTTACTTTTGATTTTTGTTAATTCTTTTATTTTTTTAAAATCATTTTCTGCTTTTGAAAATTGTTGTGATTCTTCATTTTCATTCATTGATTTTTTTAATGTATTTATTTCTTGATTTAATTGTTCAATTGACCATTTCATATAATTTTCTTTTTGTTCATTTGATTTTTGTTTTTTAAAACTTTTTTTTGGAGAAAAATTAACTTCTTCAGTAAGTGATTTTTCTAAATTTTTCATTTCATTTTTTTGAACATTTTCACAATCTCTAAATTTATTTTTATATTTTAATAAAATTGTTCCTTCTTGATTTGTTCTTTCTCTTTTAAATTCTTCAGTATCATGTTCAATTTTTTCTTTTAATTCTTTTTTTTCTTTTTTATGTTTTTCTTTTAAATTTTTATATTCTTTTTCAAATTTTTTTGCTCTTTCATATTCAAATTTTTGTTGTTCATCTCTTTTTAATTTATCTATTTCATTTTGTACAATTTGAACATTTTGATAACTAAAAAATTATTAAAAGTTTATGTTAAAAATATTATAATTACTCTTTTTTTTTTAAATAAAAATTTTTTTTCTTTTCTGCTGCTATTAAATTATTTGATGGCTTCATTGTTATTTTTAATTTATCTTCATGTGCTTTTTGAAATTTTTCTATTTCATTTTCTTGTTCTTTGTTTAATTTTAATTCCATTTTTTTAAATTTTTCATTTAATTTTTCCCATTTTTCATTCATTTTATTATTTAATTCAATAAATTCTTCATTTTCATATGTATGTAATGTTTCTTTTTCTTGAATATGACGAAATTTAGCATCTTTTAATATTTTTCTATCTTTTGCTTTAGATGCTTGAATTAATTCTTGTTTTATTGCTTCTGCTTCTTGGAAATTATTTTCTCTTTCATAACCTTCCATTAAATCTTTTAATATTTCGATTTTTTTTTCTAAGTTCTGAACTGACATACTTGTATAGAGATTTGTATTAATTATACTTTTACTCAATGAATCATTTAATTTCATTTTTTATTTTATTAATAAAAAAATAACCAATAAAAAATAATAATAAGACGTATAAAATAATATTATAATATTATATTCATAACTTAAATTATGAATTATAATAATTCCCAGTAGAAAATAAATAAAAAAAAATAAATTATCATCATATTAAAAAATTGCAAAAAATAAGACAAAAAATAATATAAGATAAAACCTTATAATCTAATCTAAATCAAAAAAACCCAATTACATCATCATAGGATTCCCACCTGCTTGAGCACCTTGTTTTTTCTCAGGTTCAATTCTAATCAAATCATCAATTCTTAAAATAGTAATAGCAGCTTCAGTAGCAAACTTCAAACTTTTAATTTTACTAATAGCAGGTTCAAAAACTCCAGCATTATAATTATTCCTAATTTTCCCAGTCATAAGATCCAATCCAGTATTCTTTAATTTATTAGCATCTTCCCCTTCACTTTTCTGTGCTTTATCATGAACATACCTTAATTTAGTAAGTAAATCAGTAGCATCTTTAGCAGCATTAATTGCTAATTGTTTTGGAATAACATTTAAAGCTTCTGCATATTCACTAATTGCTAATTGTTCTCTTGATCCTAATGTCCTTGCTACTTGTTCTAAGTAAATTGATGTTGATACTTCTACACATCCACCTCCTACTACTAATGAACTACTTTCTAATACACGTTTTACTGCACATAATGCATCATGTATTGATCTTTCTACTTCATCTAACATAAATTCATTTGCTCCTCTTAATAATATTGTTTGTGCTAATTGTTTTTTACATTTTTTAAAGAATATAAATTCATAGTCACTTACTGTTTCTTCTGATACTTCTTCAGCTTCTCCTAAATTACTTTTATCAATTATTTCTTCACCATTTTCTTCTGCAAATGATATCATTATTTTTGCTCCTGTAGCAGATGCTATTCTCTTCATATCAGATTTATCTACTCTTCTAATAGCAATGCAATTAGCTTCTACGAAATATTTAATTGCAAATTCATCAATACCTTTAGTACATAAAATAACATTAACACCAGCTTCAATTAATTTCTTACATCTTTCTTTAGTAATATCCATTTCTCTTTGACGAATTTTTTCTAAATTCTCAGGATTATCAATTAAAACAGCAACACCAGGAGGAAGTCTAAATTTCCCAAGTTGCATATCTAAACAAGCAATTTTAGCATTTTTAACAGTAAGTGGCATTCCTTGTGCACCTCTCATACTTTGAATAGCATAACCATCAACTAATCTACTTTCAGTAACACTTTTTCCATGAATTTTAATAATATTAACATTTTTAACTGGATATTTAGGATGACCATCAATTCCAATCATTTTAACACCCATCATAGCATTAACTACCATTTCACTAAAGAATGTACTTTCAGGACCAATTAATTTAGAACTTAAAGAAGTTGTTGCTACTTTTTTTAAAAGTTCCTTATCAACAGAATCCATTTTAATAAGTAAATGTTCTTTAATATGTTTAATTGCTTCTTTAAGTGCATGTCTATAACCTGAAATAACTGTTGTTGGATGGATTTTATTTTGAATTAATTGATTTCCTCTTCTTAATAATTCACTTGCTAAAATTACTACTGTTGTTGTACCATCACCAACTTCTCTATCTTGGATTTGTGCTAATTCTACAAGGACTTTTGATGCTGGATGATCTACTTGGAGAAGTTTTAATATTGTAGCACCATCGTTTGTTATTGTGACATCTCCTATGTCATCTACTAACATTTTGTCTAATCCTTGTGGTCCTAAGGATGTCTTTACTATGTTACTTATTGCTTGGACTGCCATTACGTTTCCTTGACGTACGTCCATTCCTGTTTCACGTTCTCCCATTATACCAAGAAGACTCATTTTTTTTTTTTTTTAAATGAAATTTAATATTTAAATTTTGGTTATAAATGAGTTTTTTTCTAGAAGTTTTTTTATTTTTTTAAGGGGGATATATTTTTTTTTTAAATTAATTTAAAAAAAAATAATTAATGTTTGTAGAAGTAATTTTATTATGTTTATATTTTTTAATATTAAAATATGGAGGATGAAGAAATTTCTACAAGTAAAAAACCTGTAAAAAAGAAAGTTGATAATAATAGAAATGAAATACAAAATGTACCAAAATCAAAAGTTAATTTTGATAATTTAATTTCAAAAATGCAACAAATTTTAGTGAAAGGAGAAAATGTAGATATGAAAAATAAACAACAATTTATAGACATAATAAAATCAACTCGAAAAACTTTAGAAGATAATAAAAACATATTCGAAAGTTTAAAAACAGAACCAAATATGATAAAATTATTTGACGAATTAGATTATACTATAATTGATGTAGAATCAAAATTAAATAAATTAGCTTTAATAAAATTTTGTAAAGCAAAAGCCGAAAAATATTTAAAAAATGTCACAGAAAAATTAGAAAACATAAATATGATTTTTTTATCATATTTAGCAGGTAGAAAAAACAAACATATAGAAACACAAATAATAAAAAAAGAAGACAACTTCGATAAACAAGAACTTCTTGATCAAATAAATTTATTAAGTGCTAAAATAAATTCATTAGAAGATGATTTAAAAAACCAAAAAGAAAATGAAGAAAATTTAAAATTAAAAGCTGCAAAACCAAAAAAACCATTAAATATAAATGAAAAATTATATGAGGGTTTAAAACATCTTCACGGAACAGAAGGTAGAATAAATTATAAATTAGCATTTGAAAATTTTGAAGAAGCAGTTAATGAAGATGAAAATAATACAGAAGCAAAAATGCTTTTAGCAGAAATGTATGAAAAAGGATTATATGTAGAACAATCATATTTAAAAGCTTTTGAATTATATAGAGAAGCATCTGAAAAAGGAAACTCAAAAGCAACTTATATGATTGGATACTATGCAGAAAATAAATTATATGATGATGTAAAAGAATTTGGAGAATATGAAGATACTGCAATACAAAATTATACTAAAGCTTGTGAAGAAGGAAATTCTGATGCTTATGCTAAATTAGGTTTAATTTATGAAAAAGGTTATTTTGATGTTGAAATTGATTTAAAAAATGCTATTGAGAATTATCAAAAAAGTGTTGATATTGATGAAAATCCAGTTGGTTTAAATGGTTTAGGTAATGCATATTATAATGGTAATGTTTATAAAAGAAATTATACAGTTGCAGTTGAATATTATACTAAAGCTGCTTTAAATGGTAATTTAGATGCTTTGAATAATTTAGGTATTTGTTATGAATATGGAAGAGGAATTCAACAAAGTTTTGCTAAGGCAATGGAATGTTATAAAAAAGCTTCTGATAAAAATCATCCTCCTGCTTTTGTTAATCAAGCTATTTTATTAATTAAATTAAATATTTCTAATGGGAAAGATAATGATTATAGGAAAGCTTATCATTTATTACAATTATATTTAAATTATGATAATAAAAATGCTGAAGTTTATTATTATATTGGATTCTTATATGAAATTGGTTTTGATGTTTTTGATGATGGGAATAAAATACAAAATCCTTATATGGCTTTTTTACATTATAAAAGAGCTGCTGAGTTAAATTTAACTAAAGCTAAAACTAAAGTAGGTGTTGCTATTTATAATGGAATTGAAGGTGTTTTTGCACATGATGATAAAGCTGGAATTGATTTATTAAAAGAAGCTGCAGGTGAAGGTGATCAAGAAGCACAAGATTATTTAAATACACTTAGAAGTCTTGGTAGTTTAATTTAAATATTTTTTTAATTTTTTATTTTTTTAAATTTAAATAATATATTTTTAATTTTAAACCTTAAATAAAAAAAAATTATTTTACATAATTATATGGATTACTAAGTTGACTAAATAAATGTAATATCATATAAGGAATTAAAAAAGCTAAATAAGCCATACAACAAATTGCACAAATCCAACAATACATTTTCCTTCTGAAACTAGGACCAACACATTGATTTAACATTTTAAAAGGATTTAAACTCCATTCGAATCTCCCTGTTGGAGGTGGAAGATAAGGTTCAATATTTGGTTCTTTCCTTCCTAAACCAACTTTACATAATTCCGCTTTCCACTTAGGTAAAAATTCCAAGGAACAAAGTACTCTTCCTTCCTTTTGATTATTATTATAACATTGTACCCAAAATTTCTTTTGTGTATCATCATCACTTTTACTTAAAAATTCAATATTATTATATTTTTCCTTTTCCTTCTCAGAACAATCTTTTAAATAATCAGGATTAAAAACAACAGGTAAATCTAAATCTTTAGGAATCATAATTAAATTAGAAATATCGATTTTAGCACCACATATATAATCATCACTTGAGAAAATATCTTTATCATAAACTTGAATAGTAAGATATTTATATTTATCTGGTAAAAATAAAGGAATAACAATTCTCCAATTAAAAGATGCTTCACCATTTGTGCATCTATAATGAACATCTGTACTTTGTTTAGTTTTTGGATTTACATATGCATTAACATATATATCACTTGTTGCTTCTGTATCCATCATTTTCATATTTTCAGTTTCCCATATTATTAATCTCATTTCAATTTCTGTTTGTGGTTCTTTTGATATTTGCCATGGTTGAAGATAAGGTTTATCTTTTTGTTCTATTATTTCTATCCATAATGATATACTACCTTGTGAATTTGGTAAATCTGGATGTTGTAAATTTCGAACTTCAATTGGTTTATATTTTAAATCTCTCCAATTTGATTGATAATAACGATCTTCTAAATCAATTGATGTTGATCCTATTAATTGATCTTTAAATACTGGATCATAATCCCATACTTCAATTTTAACTGTACTTTCACCTGGAAATTCTGTTAATATATCATAATATTTATACCAATCTGCATTATTTGAATCACTAATATAATTTTTTTGTTCATTTATTTTTAAAGTTGAACCTAAATATATTTTAATATATGGATCTGATTCATTTCCTATATCTTTATTTGGTAAGTTTCTAAGTTGGAGAATATATAATCGAATTGTTACTTCTTTTTTTATTAATATTGCTCTTGTTAATTTTTCGTATTTTGTTAAATTTTTTAATTGATTTAAAATTTCTGGATTTTCTTTTTTATATTCATTTATTAATTGATTATATGCATCCATTTTACTTTTTTCTGCTATTCGAATTACTGATTTAAATTTACCAAAACCTCTATTTTGTAAATTTTTAGGTAAAATATTATCTTTTAATAATTCTTTAAATTCTAATCTTTTTCTTTTTTTTTCATCATTTTTATCTAATTCAATTTGTTCATATGTTCTCTTATCTTCAACAAGTGGATAAGCTTTTATAATTTTATTATTTATTTCTGCAATTGCTGTAAAAATTGCAGTTTCATCAGTATAATCTTGTTCTTTTCCTCTTCTTACATAAGATAAATGAAATGGAGTTTGAACTTTTAAATCTAAAACTCTTTCTAATTCAACACCAAAATATCTTCTATAATGTTTAGTAATATTTTCAATTTTATTTTTATCTTTTTGTATTATTTCACCTTTTGAATCTTCTTCTTTATGATCTGGTTTTGGAATGTATCCTATTCCCATATATAATTTTGATGAAGGTGCATTTTCTAAATCTTCAATTTCATATTTTTTATTATTATCAGAATCTTTTTTAATTCCTGGTATTTTAAATTCTTTATATTTTGGAAGTAAAACAAAATATTCTGAATTAAACAAATTATTTTCTAAAATATTATCATTATATTCTTGTTGTGATACATGAGTTATATTTCTTAAAATATCATTTGTTAATTTTGGTTCAATTACATTTTTATTATTTGTATCTAATTTAATATCTTTTACATCAATTCCATTAAGTTTTGATTTTTCATCAATTAGAATATTTGTTCTTTTTGATGTATCTATTTCATTATTATTTCCTAATAAATTATGATCAGAATTATTTGAATCACCTGATTTTTTATCAAATTGCATTTCTTCATTTATATTTTTAATCATACTTTGATATAAACCAGAACTTTTTAAAACATTAACTTGATTTTGAGTAATATTCATATCATCATCAATTTGTTTATTAGTTTGTTTAATTAAATTTTTAACATTAAGTAAAAAAACACCAAGTAAAGGATTAATTAAACCACTAAATAAATGATCATAAATTTCACATTGTAATTCAGGCATAAAAATTTCTTCTTTAGGTAAATTTATATCAAATTTAATAACACTATTAATAGTAGGACTACTACCACAATCTTTAGGTAAAGTAGTAATTGCTTTTAAATTATCTTCTGGTTTCCCACTTATATTTAATGAATTCATATCAAATTTAATATAAGCTTTTTTCACTGGTAATAAAGATAATGGTTTTAAATCTCTTATACCAAGAATATTAATTTCAAATGAATATGGTATTGTTTCTGGTGTTGATGATATATTATAAAATAAACTTCTTTGAGTTCTATTTAAAATATAAAATGATAATAAAATTTCTCCTTGTGGTCTATTACTTTTTGGTAAAAATAATTGACACCATTTTGGTTTTACTAAATCAGTTTTATCAATTAAATAATGTGAATCACTTAACCAAACATAATTATAACCTAATATATCATCTGAACCTATTTTATCATAATCTAATACTTTAACTAAAAAAATTGGCCAAGTTGATTTTTTATTTAAATCCATATCAATATCATCAAATATTAATTTTTCATTCCATATTCCATTAACTATACCATTTTTAATACTTGTTTTTTTCTCTTCTTCAAAACATCTTATTGTTACAAAAGGATCATTTGTTCCTTCACTATCAGAACTTATCATATATCTTGTCATATAAACAATACAAACAATTGAAAATAATCCTTTTTTTTTCTTTTGATTTACATTTTGATTTTTTACTAATTGTTCTAAATCATCTTCATCAAAATCATTATTTTCATTATCTTCACTATCACCATCATTAAATTTTAAATTAATATCTCTATCAATATTTTTATTAATAATTGCTATTTTAATTTTTATAATACCACTTTTATATATTTCATTTACTTTATTAAAACAAGGATCAGGGAATAATTTAATAATCATAATTCTTTCATTTAAATGAAATTCCCTTGCTTTAATTCTTTGAAAGCAAATAGCTTCTTTTTTAGAATTATATAAATAAATAAAAATATCAGGTAAATCATCTTTATTATTTGCAAGTGATTGACATTGTAAAGTTTTAGTTTCTTTCCAATTAATACAACCTTTATTAGCTTTTTTACTATTAAATAAAACAGATACATCTTGAATTTCTATACCAATAGAATAATTATCATTATCAGTAGGTAAATAATAAGCAGAATATAATTTAATATAAACACTCCATAAATTTTTCCTTGATAATTTTTTAGCTTCATTTATTAAATTTTGATCTTCAATTTTCCTAACTTGAGTTTGTGGTGTATCAATATCAATACAATCAATTTTTAATAAAATTCTCCCATTCCATTTAGAACCAATTTCAGCATTTTTATTCATTAATTTATGCATTTTACTATCTTTATTTTCAGGAGCACCGTAAATATCAATAAATTTAAAATCTTTATATTTATTAACACCACCAATAATATCATTAACTTCAATTTCAAATGAACCAATTAAATCATCTTTATCAATAGTATCATGATCCTTAACAATAAAAACTATTTTTTGACTTACTGTTGGAATACTAACAGGAATATCAATAACTTCATTCCATATAACAACATCATTTTCTTGTTTTACAACACTAGTACATTTTTTCAATCCTAAATAATTAACTTCTACAAAACCATCACATGGTTTATTTACTTTTGATAATGAAAAAGTAGAATCCATATCTGGTAATTGTTCACCTTTCATAATATAAATACTTAATAATTTATATTCCATTTTTATTTGAGATGGTAAAATACAATCATTTGAATTTGGATCTATTTCTAATTCAACTCTTGGATCATTATCATGTAAAACTGATATTGATAATTTTAAAAATCCTCTTACTTTTGTCATATCATCACTTTCTGGATTTGCTAAAGCTAACCAGAAATTTCTTAATGAATGATTTTCTTGATTGTAAATGTATTCAATGTCATATTCAAATATACCAAAATAATTAGAACGCTTTGAAGAATTTTTATAATCATATACTTCAATTATTATTTTAGATGAGTCTAATTGTTCTACTGTTAAATTTGTTTTTTCAAAATAGAAATGTTCACCATATGTATATGAATCACATGGTGAATCGGGTTTTTCACTTCTTTTTGTTTGGTCGAAACATGATATTTTTACTACTGGAGTTGGGAGTTTACTTTCGTCAATTATTAATAAATTTTTTACTTCTTCTATTAAAACGTGAACTGAGTAATCTCCTTTTTTTAATAATATTAATTTTTGAGATGAATTTTCTGAATCGTCTTTTATTTTTGTGTTTCCTCCATTGTTTCCTTCTTCTTCTTTTTTTGAGTTTTTTTCATTTTTATCATTTTTTTGGTCTGACATTTAGTTATTATTTTTCAAATTAAATTTTAAAAAAAAATATTTTTTATTATTAAATAATATGAAATATGTAATTTTTCTAATTATGTTTATATTAAGAAATTTTTGGGTTTTGTTTTGAAAAAAATTTTTTTTTTTTTATTATATTTAAAATCGTTAATAAATAATAAATGCTTTTAATAGATTTATTTATAAAACAATTAATTTAAGTTTTAATAAAATTATTTATAATAACAGATTATATCAAATAATAATACATTTTATTTTTATAAAATCTTTTATTTTTTTTAAATATTTTTAAATTATGTTTTATGAAGTTAAGTATTAAAAATAAAAAAATACATTATTTTTTTATAAATAAATTAAAATGAATAATCTCTCTAATTCTAATAGATCAGATTATAGTCGGATTTTATACAAACCACAAAACATAGGAATATATGACAAAAAATTTTTTAAAGAATTGAATTTAATAAAAAACAAAAGTAGAAAGGACAATAATAGTTTATTAGATTTATTTCATACAAGTATTTTATCAAGAAAATTTAATATATATGCAAAACCAAAAATAAATCTTGAATATAACAAAGGTAGAGAGAATTCAGATTTAAGTTTTTTTCTTACTAAAATTGAAAATTCTGAATCAAATCACATTAAAACATCAACTACAATTGAATCTTCTAAACAAAAAAATTTTATAGAAAATTTTAAAAGTACTCAAATTAAAAATAAATTAAGATTATCAAATGTTGATTTAAATATAGAAAAATATAAGAAACCATTTTCTTTTAATGAACCAATAAGTGATTGTTTAGAACAAGGAAAAAAATTAAATACAATATCAAATTTTATAAATAAAATAAGAGTAATTAGAAGATTTAGAATTAATAAAGGAATGCAAGAACATAATTTTTTAAGTATTAATGAAAATAAATTATTAGAAAGTGAAATAATAGATAAAATAATATATAATAGAAATTTAGCAAAAAAATATTTAGAAGAATATTTATATACAATGAATAACTATAATATATATTTATATGGAATTATTAATCAAGGAAGAGAAATTCTTACAGATATATTATCATATAAAAATGAATTACAATTAAGTATCATTCAAACTTTTTCACAAATAAATAAAAAAGAAAAAATATTAGATCAATGCAAACAATATAAAATATTTTTATTATTAGTTAAATTTAATGTAAAAGATATAACATTAATTCCAGAAGATGAATTAAAAAAATATGGAATTCAAACAAAAAAAAAAAATAGAGAAAGAGAAATAATAAAAGAAGTTTTAATATTAAAACAAAATTCTAAAAAAGGAAAGAAAAAATTAGGAAATAATTCAATAACAATAAGTAATTTTAAAAAACCAAGATATAGAAGAAGTAGTGTTTTTGAAACAGATCATTTAATTTTTGAACAAGTAACAGGTGAACAATCAAATCCAGAAATCTTTGATAGTCCTGAAGATTTTTATTATCAATTTCAATATGCAGATAATCATTTAAGAAAACAAATAGAAACATTATATAATACTAAAAAAGAAATAGAAGAATTAATTGAAAAAAAAAATAAAATAGAAAAAGCAAATTATGATGAAGAATTTAATAATCCTTTTTTAAATGAATTTGTGAGAGATTTAAAACAATTAAAAGAAAAAAATGATATTTTAACAAAGAAAAAAGCTTATATAAAAAAAAATTATCAAAATAATATTAAAACAATATCACAAAATCTTATATTTTCTCATATTAAAAATATACTTATGAAATATCCAATTAATATTGAAACTCAAGTTAAAATGATTGGTTTTTATCATAATATAAATACAAAATTTAAAGAAATTTTAATAAAGGGTAAAAATTATAATAAATGTTTATATGGTTTAAAAGCTTTAGAATTTATTTTTCTTCATTATTCAAATGTAATTAGAGAATATAAATCAGATCCAAAAAGATTAATTTTATTTAAAAATATTGTATATATTTTGGATCAAAAGAAAAAACTTCAAAAAAATGAAGAAAATAAATTTAAAGAAATAAAAAGAAGAGATGGAATTGCTCAAAAAGTAATAGAAAAAAGTAAAAAAATAATAATAGTTGCAAGAAGAAAAGTAGATAAAAATGAAGATTTATTAAAAATGCAAATGCAATTAGAAAAAGAAGAAAAAGAATCAAAGAAAAAAATAAAAAAAGTAGACGATTCAAAATATGAACCATGGATTAGTTATTAATAATATATAAATATAATAATGCATAAAACTATTTTTTTTAAAATTAATATAAAAAATGTCAGAATTAACAAAAAATAATGTAAAAAGATTAAAAACAGTAGGAAATGGTTATCATAAAAAAATAACTAATTTAATACATGAACAAGAATCATCAGGAGAAAGTAATATTGTAAATATAACAATTAATAATAATATATCAACAAGAAAGAAAAAGAAAAGTAAAAGTAAATTAAAAATAAATAGACAAAAAACTGCATATTGTTCATCACCAAAAAGAGACATTGAAAAATTTATAGAGCAATTAAAATCAAAAAATGTACAAAATATAAATATAAATATTAATTATAATCAAATAGAAAGAAAACATTCAAATAGTGAAGAAAAAAAAAGAGCATCATCATTATGGAAAAAAACAAAAAATTTTCAAAGAATGTTACATGCATTTGTGCATCCTTCAGTAGAAAAAATAGATGATAAAGATATATTTTGTGATACTTTAAAAAATACTCTTCTTGATAATGATAAATCATTAAAAGAAAAACCAATTTTTAAAAAAAATACAGTTAGTCATAATATTACTTTAGAACAATTTTTAAGAAAAAGTGAAGTACAAAAAGAATTTATAAGAGTAAATTTAAAAGCAAAAGCATTTAAATTAATAACAGAAGGTGTATCATCATTAGATAAAACAAAAAGTATAATTGAAGAATTTGAAAAATTATTTGTTCAAAATCCAGAAAAAGAAAGATTTTTACCTGAAGATAAACATTATTTATTTAATCAAAGATTATCAAATGGTAAAACTTTATTATATATTGCTTGTCAAGAAGGTGCAACTGAAATAGTAAAATATTTTTTAGAAAAGAGATTAAATCCAAATATTAAAGCAATTTATTATGATATGGAAGATACTTGTTTAGCAGTTGCTGTAAGATGGAATTTTTATGATATTGTTAAATTAATTTTAGAAAGTAATAGAATTTATCCTGATGATATTGAAGAAACTTTAGAAAATGAAAATTGTAATCAGAAAATAAAAGAATTGTTATTTTCTCATATTCCTGAAGATAGAAAAAAGAAAAGAGGTTGTGGGTGTTTTTAATATTATTATTATTATTATTATTTATATATTTATGTTGTATTGTTTATTAGTTATCTTTTTTTGGTATTAAAATGTGTATTATTTATTTTTCATTATTAAATATATTATTAATATGGAATATAATTTTAGAATTTTTTTTTTTATTTTTTTTATTTTTGGAAATTTTTCTTTTTGTCAAATACAAAAAGTAATTTTTTTTTAGATTTTATTTTACAATATTTATTTAGATTTTAGTACAAATTCCTTCTGAAATGATTGATGATAAAATTGAATGGCATCCTAAAATTGTTAGAAGTTATTTAGTTCAAGATACTTTTAATATTAATATTCCAAATCAATATAAGTATTCATTTCTACAATTAAAACATCCATTTTTAGGAAATAATGATGAGAATAATATGAAATGTAAATGTAAATTAATTAAAGATGAAAATAATTCAAAAGAAATAATTGATAATATTAATGAAAATAATATAAATAATGAAAATGAAAATAAATATTTTAATAATGAAGAATTAGATAATAATTATTATAATCAAAATCAATTTCCTCAACAAGAAGAACAACATTTCCCTCAAAATGACAATTATGGACAAGAAAATAATGAAATTATTGAAACATTAACTCAACAATTAGAAGAAAATAATAAAATAATTAAATCAATTTTACAAAATCAAAATAATTTAAATAATTACAATAATTATAATAATTATTATCAACAACCAAATCAACAATATCAATCTCAATTACTAATTACTTATCAACAAATTCCTCAATATCAAGTTTCTTTATATAATATTCCTCAAAATCAAAATATTCCTAATCAATTCCAACCAAATATAAATTATCAAAATCAATATCAAAATGTTCCATATCAAAATTTTGAATTTACTAATGAAAATAAAGATAATAATTTTAAAAAAAGTATTAAACATAAAAAAAATAATTTAGGAAAAGGAAAATCTAAAAAGAAACATAAAAAACATAATTAAAAAGTCTTATTATAATTATTGTTAAATATTTTTTATAAAATTTAATTTTTTACTTCAAAAATAATTTTTGATAATATAATAAGTTATATATTAATTCTAATTAGTCATTGTTATATATTTCCAAAAAAATTATCATAATAAAATTTATATAAAATTTAAATAAAAAAATACAACAGTAAATATATAGAAATTATAAAAGAAAAGGAATAACATTTAAAATTACCTATTTAATAAAATATATAAAATACAAATATATTTAATAAATAATAATATTTTTTTTATTTTTCATCACTCATAATTTCAACTTTTTTTTCTTTTTGTCCAGAACTTCCTAATTTCTTTTTTTTAAAACTTAAAGATTGTGTAATTTTCTTTTTATGTTTATAATTAGAATTATTATTAATAGCATTTCTTTGATTAGAATTTAAATTATTTTGTGAAGAATTAATACCATATTCTTTATATTTATTAGTATTATTATTTAAACCATTAACAACATCTTCTTTTAAACAATAATTATTTACACTTGTTTGAGAAAAAACTCTTTCATTATTTGAAATTCTTGGTCTTTTAACAGAATTTAAATTGTGAGGAAATTTACTTTTCGAAGTAAAAATATGTTCCCATCCTCTAAATATATTTCCACCATTTGCTGTTGCTTCTAAATATTTTGTTTCATTATCAAATATTATTTTTTCTATTTTTTTTATTTGACTTTCTACTTCATTTCTTTTATTACCCAAAAAATTTATAAATTTTTTTGGAGAATCATCAGACATAATTATATGAAATTATTTTATTAGAATTATTTATATTTTAATTTATTATTTATTTTTTTATTGTTAATTAAATTAAATTTAAAAAAATAAAACGATAATATATCATGATATAAATTTAATCTTTTAAATTTAGTTATTTAATATATTTGAGTATTTTATTTATTTTATATACATAATAATATTTTTATTTTTATTCTTATAACATAACATTTCTATCTAAATTTACTACATCAGTAGCATTAACTGTTATTTCATTTAATGTTTGATTAACTAATCTCATTGTTTCATTTAATAAAGATGTAGAATTATCGGAATTATTTTTTAAAAATGTTTCTTTATTGAGTCTTGGTTTCATTAAAGAACTTCTTTTTCTTTGACAGTAAATACAATTAAATAAAAGATAAATTATAAAAAATAAAAATTTTATAAATTTGTTCCCCATATTTTTAAATTATATTAAAAATTTAAAAAGATAGAATAATTAAATATAATTCAACTAAATTATAAAATAAAAAATTTTTATTAAAAATATAAAATTTTTTTTCTTTGAAATTCTATTCACATAAAATTTTTACTATAAATATTTATATGTAAAAAATTTAAATAAAATTCAAAAAAACAAGCAAATTTTTTATTCTTAATTTTATATTATATTTGTATTTATATATATCACATCATATATTAAAATATAAGATATATAAATTCAAAAAATTAATTTATATATTAAATAAATATATTAATGTAATATAAAAATAATAAAAATAAATATTAAAATGCAATAAAGAGTTTAGAAACAATTAAAAAAAAATAATTTAATAAAAAATATAATTAAAAATCATAATAAATTTTATTTGATATAAATAACAAACATAAATATCTTCTATAAAGATAATTAATATTTGCTTAAAATTATAAAAAA
>JAEEGK010012533.1_pt1 | contig 19240 bp, 12 predicted proteins | sample 8958771 | NCBI WGS metagenome assembly JAEEGK01 (sample SAMN16246547, study PRJNA631951) | gut metagenome | biome: gut microbiome; feature: rumen; material: SC-attached | host: Bos | place: Iran: Karaj | collected 2018-10
TTCAGGGCATCGACGTTATCGACGGCAATCACGTGGGTCTCGTCGTGGCAGAAATAAGGATCGGCAAGAATGGCGCTCCGCACCTTTTCGAAGTCCGCTCCGTTCTCCAGCTCGACATAGACCATACGCCTGTGAAGCCCGGTGCCTATGGGGATGGTCACGCTGAGCGCCTCCTTTACTCCCTCAACTGCCTTGGCTGCAACGGAATGGCCCATTGAACGGCCGGGGCCGAAATTGGTGTAGCTGATGCCCTTGGGGGCCAGGCCCTGCATGAGGGCGCGCACCACCGAGTCGCTGCCCGGGTCCCATCCGGCGGAAATGACGCTCACGGCACCATGCTCAGCCGCCACGGGGCCGAGAGTGGAGCGCAGGGCGCAAATGTCGGTGTGGATATCGAAACTGTCAACGGTGCTGATGCCCATCGACAGATACTTCAATGCATTTTCCTCCACCTTGCGCGAAGGCACCGAGAGAATGGCAACATCCACTTTGCCGAGCTCGCTGATGTCGGACACAACCTTGCGGCCTTCAAGGCCGGGAGCGGAAGCGGTGTTGCGGCGGACGACTCCCACGCATTCCATATCGGAGGCCGCATCTACGGCCTCGAGCGAGAAGCGGCCTATATTGCCGTATCCCACAATTGCAACTTTGATCTTATCCATATTGTAACTATCTAACCAGTGTGCAAGTTAGCAAAAAAATCAGAAATCCGACATTCTCGATACGGGAGCCGTATCAAGCGGGGCGCGCTCCCCTGCCAGATAATGATAGTAGCCGGCAATGGCTATCATGGCGGCGTTGTCGGTGGTGAATTTGAACTCCGGGAGAAACGTGCGCCAGCCCCTCTTGCGCCCTTCGGCCTCGATGCGGCTGCGCAGGCCGCTGTTGGCACTCACGCCGCCGCCGATGGTAATGTCCTTGATGCCGGTCTGGCGCGCAGCCTTGATGAGTTTGTCCAGGAGTATGTCGATGAGGGTCTTCTGGAAAGAAGCGCAAATATCTTCTTTGTTCTTTTCCATGAACTCAGGGTCGAGTGCGAGCTGGTCGCGGACAAAATACAGCAACGAGGTTTTGACGCCGCTGAACGAATAGTCGAGCCCGGGTATGTGGGGCTTGGCGAACTTGAAGCGCAGCGGATCGCCCTTGGCGGCAAGGCGGTCGATAACGGGGCCTCCGGGATAGCCCAGGCCCATCATCTTGGAGCATTTGTCGAAGGCCTCACCCACCGCATCGTCGATGGTCTGGCCAAGGATGGTGTACGACAGGGGGCTGTCCACCCGCACTATCTGCGAGTTGCCTCCGCTTACCAGCAGGCACAGGTAAGGGAATGCGGGCTCGCGCACCGGAACTCCCTCCTGGCGTATGAAATCGGCCAGCAGATGGCCCTGGAGATGGTTTACCATAACGATCGGGACACCCAGCGACAGGCCGAGAGCCTTGGCGAAAGAGGTTCCCACCAGCAGAGAGCCCAGAAGGCCCGGGCCGCGGGTGAAAGCCACGGCGGTAATATCTCCCGGAGCCACTCCTGCCCTTGACAGGGCCTCGCTCACAACCGGCACTATGTTGAGCTCGTGGGCGCGCGACGCCAGCTCCGGCACCACGCCGCCGTACGCTTTGTGCACATCTTGCGAAGCAATGACGTTGGAAAGCAGCCAGCCGTCGCGGATAACAGCCGCCGAAGTGTCGTCACAGGATGATTCTATGCCCAGTATTATATCTGACATCTAAAACAAGCTTTGAATGACCGCAAATTTAACAATTATTTACTAAATTTGTAGGTTAAATACGTATTTGGCTATCTCAAAGAAAAGATACATAGCGGCCAGGATAGTCGGTCTGTTGATCTTGCTCCTGCTCTGCGGCGTCGTTGCGCTGCAAGTTCCCGCCGTGCAAACCCGCATAGCCAAGATAGCGGCAGCCAAGCTCTCCGAGTCGATGGACGGGGAGGTAAGCATCGGTTCGGTCCGCATCCTCCCGTTCAACACCCTTATCGTCAAAGACGTGTCGATAATCGACAGTTCGCCCTCCATCCCCGGGACCGATACACTCGGAAGGATAGGGCACCTGTCGGCCACGTTCTCCCTCAAGAGCCTCTTCCGCAAGAGCGGGTTCGACCTCAACAGGGTGGAGATCAAAGATGTCCTGTTCCAGCTGGTGAGCCCTCCGGAGGGAGGGGACGTGAACATAACCAGAGTGTTCCGCCTTAAGTCGAACCCTGACGCCCAGATGACTCTCGACAGCCTCTTCACCATACATAAGCTCTCGGTCAAGAACGCACGCTATACCATGCATCTGCCCGCCACTTCTACCACCGTCCAGCAGCACGGCATGAACTATGCCGACATGGACATAGTGTGCAACGTCGAGGCACACGACGTGGGCTTCAGCGGCGGGCGCTGCAGGGCCGTGGTTGACCATCTGGACGCCAAAGAAAAGAGCGGATTCGAGATTTATGAAGCATCGGGCAGCTGCCTGGTGGGCCAGGGCAAGACTATCATCAACTCCTTCAAACTCCGCGACAACGGCGGATCGGACATGAATCTCCGCCACGTCATATTCAGCTACGACGACACCTACGCCTGGAGCGACTTCTTGAACAAAGTCGAGCTGGATGTAGATATAGCCCCTTCGCGCCTGGTGCTGAGTTCGATCAGCGGCTACGGCAACGGAGTGTTCTACGGCAACGAATTTACCGCCGACATAAGCAGCGGACGCTTCAAGGGGCCGGTGAGCAATTTCCGCATCAGCGACTTTGTATTCACCACCCCCGACAAAGGGGCGTCCGGCACCATCAACGGTACCTGCAAGGGCATTCCCGACACCCAGAACATGCGTATCGACGCCACTCTTGACGACGTGCGCTTCAGCACAAAGGGCCTTGAAGCGGCGCTCAACAAACTGGGGGTCAAGGCCAAGCTTCCGGCCAATATGGCCAAAGGCGCCGAGTTTACGCTCAACGGCAGTATATCGGGCCTCCTTAACGACTTTAAAGGGAACTTCGACATCAATTCTTCCCTTGGCAAGGTTAACGCTTCGGCCTCTGCACGCAACCTCATTGATCCTTCGAAAGACGGCACGGTGGCGGCAGTCGTGAACACGTCGTCGCTGGATTTGGGCAAGCTCCTGGGGAACAGTTCCCTGGGGCCCTGCGACCTTGGCGCCAAACTTAATGCCTCCCTGGGGAAGAAATGCATTAAGGCCGATGTGGAAGGACTCAACATCTCCAGGCTCAATTTCATGGGCTACGACTACAGCGGCCTCGGCCTTGACGCCACCTTCGACGGCCGGAACATCGTAGCATCCCTTAGCAGCGACGACCCCAACGCATTGCTCAGCCTCGACGCCTCGCTGGACACCAAGAACCAGAGCGGGCGCATCATCGGCACACTCACGAACGTCGATCTGGCGGCGCTCAATATCGACACCCGCGGAGGAGCTTCCAAAGTGTCCTGCTCGGTGTATGCCGACCAGGGAGTGGAGGCCAACGCACCCATGCACATACAAATCGGGGACCTGATTCTCTCCAACAACGACGGCGACCACTATATCGGCGACATCGATGCCGAAGCCCGTACCGGCGACTCCCTCCTTACCCTGATCCTCAATTCCAACTGCCTGGATGTCAAATACACCGGCACCACCGACCTGAAGGGCCTTGTGCGGGACGTCAAACTGGCTACCGTCGAGAGATCTTTCCCTGACTATTTTGCCACCGGAGCCGAAAGCGGAGGGCTGCAGGCAACGGTCAGTGCCGTGTTCCACGACGCCGACCCGCTGCTGACGTTCATCATGCCTGGACTCACCATCGCCAACGGCACCACCGCCAACGTAGACCTTGACGCCGACGGACGCCTGCTCGGATACGTCGATTCTCCCCAAATTGCACTCGGAGGCATAGGGGTGTCCGATCTTAACCTCGCCATAGACAACCAGTTCGACAATCTCGACCTGAGCCTGAACGCCGGGAGCCTCAAGTTCAACGGAATGACCTTCGACAAGGCCCAGTTCAGTGCGCAGGCCGCAGACGACCGCGCCTCTCTTACCCTGCTGTACGAGGGCGCAGACGTGCTCGAAAAAGGAAGCGAGCTCAACCTGGAGGCCGGGCTGCACAAGGGCGAGAGCGGCAAACCGGAGATAGACATCCAGACCTTGCCCTCATACCTGAGAGTGAAAGATAACGTGTGGGAGCTTGCCCGCTCGTCGCTGCTGCTGCACGACGGAGGCATAGACGCCGTGGGATTCAAGCTGTTCAGCGACTCCCAGAGCATTTCCATCAACGGAAAGATCAGTCCCGACAGCCACGAGCAGATGCAGATGGTCCTGGACAAGCTCGACCTTAGCATCATCAACGACTTTATGCCCGAAGGAGGCCTCAACATCCAGGGCATCCTGGACGGATACGCCACGGTTATCTCCCCTCTCCCTTCGGAGCTGGGTATCAGCGCCAACCTTTCACTCGACGACCTGCAGCTCTGGGGGCGCCAGGCCGGCAACATACGACTGCTGAGCGAATGGGACGACGACGAGAAGCTCATCAACTTCAGGCTATTGAATACCAAAGGAGAGGAGCAGATGCTGCGCGTCCTTGGCAACTACGCACTCAACAACAAGAAGCTGGTGGCCACGGTGGGCATGGACGGATTCGACGCCGGCCTCATCGCGCCTCTGGTAAAGAGCGCACTCTCTGAGCTTGACGGAAAACTGTACGGTTCGGTAAAGGCCAGCGGCCCCGTTAACAAGCTTTCGCTTGAGAGTGAGGGCATCAGACTGGTTGACCTCCGCACCCGGGTGGCATACACCAACGTAGCTTATACCCTTAACGGCACGGTGGGACTCGACAACAGCGGAGTCAAGTTCAACGGCATAGGCGTCAAGGACGATTACGGCGGACTGGGCGTTGTGAACGGCTCGCTGGGATTCCGCAATTTCAAGGACTTCCGTCTCAACACCGACCTTGAAATGCACAAGCTCAAGGCTATAGACATTCCGGTCAAGGGATCTTCAGCCTTGTACGGCGACCTGGCCGTGAGCGGCAAGGCCAGCGTCAAGGGGCCCTTCGAGGCCCTGCGTATCGACGCCGACATCGTAACGGCCGGGGTCGGCAACGTAAACGTTCCCATACCTTCTTCGTCGGCCGCAGCGGGAAGCAACCTGCTGACCTTTGTCGAGAGGGACAACGGGCAAGACGATTCGTCACCGGCGCCTAAGAGCGACTACGTCAAGCCTTCGGGCAAGATAACAATCCACGCCAAGATGGGCATCTCCCCGGAGGTGACCGCCAATGTCGAGATCGACAAAGAATCGGGCCACGTGCTTACCACCGGAGGCAACGGTTCGGTAGTATTCGACCTCGATACATCCAAGGACAAGTTGCAGCTCAAGGGAGACTACATCCTCGACCGCGGCAAATACCTTTTCAACCTCCCGGGCATTGTGAGCAAGGAATTCGACATCAAGGACGGCAGCTCGCTGAAATTCAACGGCGACATCATGGAGAGCACCCTCAACATCGAGGCGGTGCACAATGTCAAGACCAGCCTCGCCACGCTGGCGCCGGCTGACTCTACCGCAATCTCGAGCCGGCGCACCGTAGAGTGCCAGCTCAAGATAGGCGGAAAGCTCCGCAACCCTGAGGTGTCGTTCGGCATAAACGTCCCCGACCTGGAGCCCAACACCAAGATTCTGGTCGATGCCGCGCTCAGCACCAACGACAAGATACAGAAGCAGTTCGTGGCCCTGCTGCTGTTCGGCACCTTCTTGCCGGAAGAGAACGCGGGAGTCGTGAACGGCACCAACATGCTCTTTGCCAACGTAGGAGAGATAGTGTCGGGGCAGCTCAACAACATACTCCAAAAACTGGAGATTCCTTTGGACTTCGGCTTCGGCTACCAGCAGGACAACGGAGGCACGGACATATTTGACGTGGCCGTATCGACCCAGCTGTTCAACAACCGCATTGTGGTCAACGGCTCCGTGGGCAACCGAAAGTACAGCACGTCCACCAGTGCATACGGCGATGTAGTGGGCGACCTTGACATAGGTTACAAAGTCCTCAAGAGCGGAGAGCTGATACTCAAGCTCTTCTCCCACTCGGCCGACGAGTATACCAGCAGCCTAGACTACTCCCAGCGCAACGGCGCCGGTATTACTTACCAAAAAGAATTCGACAACACCTGGACCTTCCTCCGCCAGTTGTTCATGAGCAAGAAGCGCAAGGCGCAGGAGGCCCTGATCGAATCGGAGAAGAAGAAACAGATGAAGACCATACAGATTACCGAATAATGGAAGGACAAATCGAACTGTGCGGAATGCATTTTTGGGCGTATCACGGCTGCCTCGAGAGCGAGCGCCGCGAGGGTAACGAATTCGTGGTCGATTTCCGCTGCCCGAGTGACTTCGGCGCAGCCGCGGCAAGCGACAGCCTGGAGGACACCCTGGACTACAGCCGTGTCTATGAAGTAGTGGCCGCACAGATGAAGGAACCGTCCAACCTGCTCGAGCACTTGTGCTGCCGCATTGCGGAGAGCCTGCAAAAGGAGTTTCCGTCCCTGGAGCACTTCGAGCTGACTGTATCAAAGAAGAATCCTCCCGTAGGAGGAGAATGCGAATGGGCGAAGGTAAGTATAAAACTATAGCGTTCCTGACGCTCGGCTGCAAGCTTAATTATGCCGAGACAAGCACTTACGAGCGCGGCTTCCTTGCCGCGGGGCTGAAGGCCGCCCCGCGCGGTGAGGCGGCGGACATTTATCTGGTCAACACCTGTTCGGTGACGGCTATGGCCGATGCCAAATCGCGCAACCTGATACGCAAGGTCCAGCGCATCAACCCCGGCGCCGCCGTGATAGTTACAGGCTGCAGCGCCCAGCTCAGGCGCGAAGAGATAGAAGCCATCCCCGGCGTAACCCGGGTATTCGGGTGCAACGAAAAATCGTCCGTCGTGCCCGATACTCTTTCCGCACTTGGCATTACCACCGCTATCACCACTCCCCCGCCTCCGGTATTCGATGCCTGGAGCAGCGGCGAGCGCACCCGCTCCTTCCTCAAGGTCCAGGACGGATGCAACAACTACTGCGCTTACTGCACGGTGCCCTATGCCAGGGGCGAGAGCCGCAACGTGCCGCTGGAGCGCTGCGTCGAAAACGCCCGGAGCATAGCCGCCCTCGGGGTGAAAGAAATTGTGCTTACGGGGGTCAATACGGGGGACTACGGCCGCAGCACCGGCGAGTCTTTCCTTGACCTTCTGAAGGCGCTTAACGGGGTCGAGGGCATAGAGCGCTACCGCATTTCCAGCATAGAGCCCAACTTGCTCACCGAAGAGATAATCGACTGGATTGCCTCCGGCACCAAATTCCAGCCGCATTTCCATATTCCCCTTCAGACCGGATCCGACGAGCTGCTCGCCAAGATGGGCAGGCACTACGACACAGCATTTTTTGCCGGAAAACTCGACTATGTACGCAAGGCGATGGAACGCCCCGGAGGGCCGAAAGTGTTCTTCGGAATAGATGTCATGGTGGGATTGCCCGGTGAGAGCGAGGCCCTCTTCGGGCAGACATACAGCTTCCTGCAGCAGATCCGCCCCGCATTCATTCACGTATTCCCCTACTCCCGCCGGCCCGGCACTCCGGCCGCATCGATGAGCGGGCAGGTGAGTGAAAGCGTTAAGAAAGAGAGGGTTGCTGCCCTTGAAGAGCTATGCGCAGAGCTGCACGCCGGGTTCGTAGAGAGCAACCGCGGAGTCAAAGAGAAGGTGCTCTTCGAATCGAGCAACAGACAAGGCTTCATGGAAGGATATACAGGTAATTACATTCGCATACGGCGTCCCTGGGAGGCGTCGCTGTGCGGCAAGATAGTGGATGTTACGATATGAAAGCTAAACTTACTATTCTGGGCTCGGGCACATCATCGGGAGTACCGATGATAGGCTGCCGCTGCCCGGTATGCACCTCGTCCGACCCAAGGGACGCCCGCCTCAGGGCGTCAGCCCTGGTGGAATACGGCGGCCTGACCATACTTATTGACTGCGGACCCGACTTCCGCATCCAGGCGCTCCGTGCCGGTATCGATCACCTCGACGCCATCCTGCTGACTCACAATCATATGGACCACGTGGGCGGGCTTGACGACACCCGCGCCCTCAACCTTTGCGAGAGGCATCCGGTGAATATTTACTGCGAGGAATACGTAGAGAAATCGCTGCGTCATACATATGCCTACGCTTTTGCCGAGCCTCGTTATCAGGGGGCCCCAGAGTGGCATATGCACACTATTGACGGCAGCGCTCCTTTCAAGGTGTACTCAAACGCCGGAGACGAGATCCTCAGCTGGGAGAAGGGCTTCGGATACAGGCATATCGAGAGCCATTCCGATCCTGGTACGGGAGTGGAAGTCATACCTATCCAAGGCTGGCATCACAAGGTCAAGAAGCTTTCGGTGCTTGGCTACCGCTTCGGCGACATCGCCTATCTGACTGATATGAATTTGATAGAGGAGCCGGAATTCGACAAGCTTAAGGGGCTCAAGGCGGTTACCATCAACTGCGTGAAATTCGATTCGCACCATGCCCATTTCTCTCTCCACGAGGCACTTAAGTTCTTCGAGAGAGTGGGCGCCGAGCAGTCGTACATCACCCATATTTCCCACCTGCTGCCCGCTCACGCCATGCTGGACCGGATTCTTCCCGAAGGAGTCCACCCGGCATTCGACGGAATGATAATAGAATAGACATATATGAGAAAAACCATCCTCGCCGCCGCGCTTCTGACGGCCGCAATCACATCCTGCAAAATGCAAAATCCCCTTCTGTGCGAGTCGCCGCTGGAGTATGGCGCCCCGCAGTTTGACAAAATCAAGAATGAACATTACCTTCCTGCCTTCGAGCAGGGCATTCAGGAGGCCAAAGCCGAGATAGACGCCATTGTGGCCAATCCCGACGCCCCCACTTTCGAGAACACCGTGGAGGCGCTTGAATTCAGCGGAAAGACCCTCGACAGGGTATCCTGCATATTTTTCAACCTCATGGAGGCCGATACCAACGACACCCTCCAGGAGATTGCCGAGAAGGTGTCCCCCATGCTTACCGAGTACTCTATGTACGTGTCGCTCAACGAGAAGCTCTTCGAGAGGGTGAAGGCGGTGTGGGAGCAGCGGGAGAGCCTCGCACTCGAAGCCGACCAGGCCCGACTGCTGGAAAAGACATACAAGAGTTTTACCCGCGGCGGAGCCAATCTCTCACCGGAAGACAAGCAGGTGTACAGCAAACTCAGTGAAGAGCTCTCGCTGCTCACCCTCTCGTTCAGCAAGAACGTACTCGCCGCCACCAACGCGTTCACACTCGAGCTTACCGACGAGGCGGAACTTGAAGGACTGCCCGATTTTTTGGTAGCCCTCGGCAAGCAGACCGCCGGGGAGAAGGGCAAGGAAGGCTGGGTTTTCGACCTTAGCTATCCCAGCTACTCTCCTTTTATGAAGTACTCCGCAAGGCGTGACCTCAGGGAAAAAATGTACATGGCCTACAACAGCAGGGCCACCTCGGGCGAGAATGACAACAGCCAGGTAATCAAAGATATAGTTGACCATCGCATAAAGATTGCCAACATTCTTGGATATCCTACATTCGCCGACTACGCCCTCGAAGAGCGCATGGTCAAGACCCCCGCCGAGGTAAACGCTTTCCTCAACGAGCTGCTCACCCCCTCTCTTCCTGCAGCACGCAATGAAGTGGCACAGATTATCTCCTACGCCAAGGAGCAAGGCTTTGAGGGAGAGTTTATGCCCTGGGACTTCAGCTACTGGAGCGAGAAGTACAAGCAGGCAACTTATACCCTGGACGAGAGCGCCCTCAAGCCTTATTTCAAGCTCGAGAACTGCATCGACGCCGTGTTCGGCCTGGCCACCACCCTTTACGGTCTTCAGTTCACACCGCGCCCCGACCTCCCCGGATACCATAAAGACGTGATGGTTTACGACGTCACCGACGCCTCCGGAAAGCACCTGGCACTGTTCTACGCCGACTTCTTCCCCCGCGCTTCCAAGAGAGGCGGAGCCTGGATGACTGAATTCCGCGGCCAGAGCATACGCAACGGCGTAGAGGAGAGACCACTGATAAGCATAGTCACCAACTTCAGCAAGCCTACTGCCGACTCCCCCTCACTGCTTACCCACGACGAGCTTACCACCTTCCTCCACGAGTTCGGACATTCCCTGCACGGCATGATGGCCGAAGGACGCTACGGCTCGCTCACCGGCACAAGCGTCGCCCGCGACTTCGTCGAGCTGCCCTCGCAGATAATGGAGAACTGGGCTTTTGAGCCCGGATACCTCGGGACCTTTGCCCGGCATTACCAGAGCGGCGAAGTCATCCCCTCGGAGATGATAGAAAAGATAGTCGCCGCCAAGAACTATCTTGCAGCTTACTCTCAGGTGCGTCAGCTCGACTTCGGCATCCTGGACATGGCCTGGCACTGCCTCAAAGAAATCCCCGCGCAGGATGCCAAGGCGTTCGAGAAAGAGATACTCAAACCCTCCGCCCTTATGCCGCAGATCCCCAGCACTTGCATTTCCACATCTTTCAGCCATATTTTCTCCGGAGGTTATTCCGCCGGCTACTATTCTTACAAATGGGCCGAAGTGCTTGAGGCCGACGCCTTCAGCCTGTTCAAGGAGAAAGGCATCTTCAATACCGAGGTTTCCGGCGCTTTCCGCCGCGAGATACTTTCGAAGGGCAGCAGCGAGGACGAGGCGGTGCTGTACCGTAATTTCCGCGGCCACGACCCCAAGCCTGAAGCTCTTCTCGAGAAGTTGGGCATTAAATTTGCTGATAAAAGCTCCGTCCGCAAATAGTTTATTATGATTATGAAACGCACAGCATTATTGATACAGGCAGCGCTGCTGCTGTCTTTGGCATCCGTGAGCGCGGCCGCCCAAGATGAGAATGTTAACGGTATACCCAATGATGTTTACTACCTCATGCCTAAGTTCGGAACCGGCTACGTTTACTTTTCCGGCCAGGCACCGGTCAAGGGGCAGATCAATATCTGCGCCGTTGACAATACCCTCCGCTACATGGACAAGGGTCAGGAGATCGTTGCCGATGCAGGCAGCAACGTACTCAAGGTGGTCATCGACGATGTTTGGTTTATCCACAGCGGCGGATTGTACTTCCGCATGTATCCGGTAACCGACATCTTCGGATTTGCACTCAAGCGCGAAGTAAACATCCGTAAAGACATACGCCTTGGTTCCACGATGGCCGGCATGGCAAGGTCGAACGCCATAATTGAATACGGCTCGGTATATCCCGACGGAGAGGCCCACGGAATCGACCAAACGGGCAACAATCCTTACACGGTGTCTGAAAAGCTGTTCATGTACATCCGTGACAAAGTGGTCCCTATCAACAAGAAGAACCTCCAGAAGCTCTTCCCGGACAAGAAAGAAGAAATCAAGAATTTCTTTGTGTTGGGCAATCACTTCCCCGATGACCCCGAAGAAGCGAAGAAGATTATCAGCGGCTGGCTTTAGCCGGCGAGTCCCTCGTCAACCAGACGACGGTACACCTCAATAGCGTTCTGCGGCATTCCGTTCCCGGGATTGCCGCAGAATTGTTTTACCTCGCTTATCCCCGCACCGGGATGAGCGCGCAGGAAGTTCAGGATCGCGGCCCTGGTACGCTCCTCGCCTGCGCGGGAGCGGCACACGTCGCAGGTTCCGCAGTCGGAGGAATCTTCCTGGCCGAAATAGCGCAGAAGTTGCCTTGAGCGGCATTCTTCGTCGTCCGTGAGGTACGACTCCATAGCCTCCAGCCGTTCCTGAGCCATGCCTCTGAGGAAGGCATAGCGCTCGGGCTGCAGGTCGATATTGCCCGGCGTGAGACGGTTGTGATGCAGGTACACCATGGAGCTGCGCTCCGCAGGGATATAACTGAGCACCCTTTCCAGCGCCAGGCGGTACAGCAACTGGTGAAGGTCGGGTATGGTTGCGTCGCATGCTGCGGCAAGACTATCCTCATCGATTGGCAGCGAATAAGACATGATGCCGGGATAGCTGCGCATCAAATGTTCCAGCAAAGGAATCATTCGAGGATCGGGCAAGTCGGTATCATACAGGGCGTTACGAGGAACGGAAATACGCACCCTGGTGGGGAATTCGGCATCTTCGACGTAGCTCAGGTGCCCCGACTGCTCGAGGTAGCGTATGGCATAGTGCACAGAAGGGCGCTGCAGGCCCCATTGCTTGCAGAAAGCATCCAGGTCGAAGCGCAGCGAGCGGCCCTCCCCCGTTTCGTATATGATATTGTGGAAGATGTGCAGCTTTTGGTAGATATCTTCGATGTATTCGAGCGGAGGGAACGACGCATCCAGCATCTGGCGCAAGTGCGTGATATTAGCGGAGTTCCACAGCAGCACGGCGTAAGAGCGCAGGCCGTCGCGTCCGGCCCGGCCCGCCTCCTGGAAATACGATTCCAGGCTGTCCGAGGGCTCCCAGTGCACCACGAAGCGCACGTCGGGCTTATCGATTCCCATACCGAATGCGTTAGTGCAAACCATCACCCTTATGCGCCCGCTCTTCCAGTCTTCCTGCCTCTGGCTGCGGCTCAGAGGCCCCAGGCCGGCATGATAGTACGACGCGCTTATGCCCCTGGCGCTTAGCAGAGCCGCCACTTCCTCGCACCGGCTGCGGTTGCGAAGGTACACAATGCCCGAGCCCGGCACCCCGTTGCAGATGTCCAGCAACTGGCCCGACTTGTCGCGGCACTCGCGTACGATGTAACTCAGGTTCGGCCTCTCGAAGCCGCTGCGAAGCAGGCGGAAAGACGGCTTGAGGGGGTTAAGCGAGAGGCGCTTCATTATATCTTCCGCTACCTTGGGAGTGGCAGTGGCGGTAAGCGCAATTACGGGAGCGTCAACTTCTTTGCGGAGTTCCCCTATTTGCAGGTAGTCTGGCCTGAAGTCGTAGCCCCACTGGGAGATACAGTGCGCCTCATCAACGACTATATAGTTGATATTCAGTACATCAAGATAACTCCTGAAAAGCGGAGTGGAGAGCCTCTCCGGTGAGACGTACAGGAACTTGCAGTCGCCGTAGGCGGCGTTGTTCAGCGCAAGGTCAACCTCCCGCCGTGGCATGCCGGCATGGATGGCAAGGGCCCTGATGCCTCGCTGCGAGAGGTTCTGCACCTGGTCTTTCATAAGGGCTATGAGAGGCGTGACCACAAGTGCGAGGCCGTCGCGGAGCATGGCAGGTACCTGGAAGCAAATCGACTTGCCGCCTCCGGTGGGCAGAATTGCAAGCGTATCCCTGCCTTCAAGGGCGGAGATGATGATTTCCTTCTGCATGGGGCGGAAAGAGTCGTAGCCCCACCAGCGCTTGAGTACCTCTTCTGCCGTCATACCAGGATAATAAACACGCAGGGACGTTTTCCTATGGTTACGGGGGCCTTTCGCCACTGGGCGACGGTCAGGGTTCTGATAAAGGCAGTGGGCAGGGTTATGTCGGCCGCTACGGTAAGGCGGGTGGAAGGCTGTAGGAACTTCAGAAGGTCTCCCAGCAGAGCGTCGTTACGGTAAGGGGTTTCTATGAATATCTGGCTCTGGTTCAGGGCCTTGGATATACGTTCAACTTCTTTGAGAGCGCTGCGGCGCTCGTCCGTCTTGGCGGGCAGATATCCCCTGAAAGCGAAACTCTGGCCGTTAAGCCCCGAGGCCATAAGGGCGAGCATCAGGGAGGACGGCCCCACGAGGGGCACCACCTCTATTCCCTTGCGGTGGCAGAGGGCTACAAGGTCAGCCCCCGGGTCGGCCACGGCGGGAAGGCCGGCTTCGGAAATAAGGCCCACATCTCCTTTGTCGAAAAGGGAGCCCAGTGCTTCGATATCTTCTTTTGAGGAGTGTTCGTTAAGTGTATGGAACTCCAGGCCCTCTATGTGCCCTTTGAGACCGGCTGCCGAGAGGAAGCGCCTTGCTGTGCGGACTTCTTCAACTACATAACAATCAATAGTGTGGAGAAGTTCCAGCACCGGAGCCGGGAGCACCAGAGCAGGGTCATATTCGCCCAGAGGCGAAGGTATCAGATATAACTTTCCTTTCACATTGGCAAATATACAAAAAAACGGCGGTATCTGTTCCTCCGTCGTAAGCACCCTCGCTTGTAGAGGGAGGGGCCCGCTTGCGGGAGGGCGAGCGCAGCGAGGACGGAGGAACAGATACCGCCGTTTTTTACTATTTGTGGCATTGTTTTGTTTGACCAATCATTAAAAATGATTATATTTGTGGATTGGAAATTTCAAACAAAAACTCTGATAAATTATGGCTAAAATCAATCTTGGCAAGTATGGCATCGAGGGCGTAACCGAGGTGCTCTACAATCCTACCTACGAAGTGCTTTACAACGAAGAGACCAAGCCCGGCCTTACCGGCTACGACAAGGGCGTGGTTACCGAGCTCGGCGCTATCAATGTTATGACTGGCGTTTATACCGGCCGTTCCCCTAAAGATAAGTACATCGTTTATGACGAGACCTCCAAGGAAGGCGCACCCGGCGAGGTTTGGTGGACAACCGAAGGCTACCCCAACGACAACCACAAGATGTCCGAGGAGGTTTGGGCAGAGGTTAAGAAACTCGCCCTCAAGCAGCTCAGCGGCAAAAGGCTGTTCGTGGTGGACGGTTTCTGCGGCACCCACAAGGATACCCGCATGAAGGTCCGTTTCATTATGGAGGTCGCTTGGCAGGCACACTTCGTGACCAATATGTTCATCCGTCCCAAGAACGAGGAAGAGTTTGACCAAGAGCCCGACTTCGTTGTTTACTGCGCTGCAAAGGCCAAGGTGGACAACTATAAGGAGCTCGGCCTCCGCACCGACACCTGCGTCGCATTCAACGTGACCAGCAAAGAGCAGGTTATCCTCAACACCTGGTACGGCGGCGAGATGAAGAAGGGCCTCTTCTCCATGATGAACTACTATCTGCCTCTTAAGGGCATTGCTGCTATGCACTGCTCCGCCAACACCGATATGAACGGACAGAACACCGCTATCTTCTTCGGTCTGTCCGGCACCGGCAAGACCACCCTCAGCACCGATCCCAAGCGCCTTCTCATCGGCGACGACGAGCACGGCTGGGACGACGAGGGCGTGTTCAACTTCGAGGGCGGCTGCTACGCCAAGGTCATCAACCTCGACAAGGACTCCGAGCCCGACATCTACAACGCCATCCGCCGGAACGCCCTCTTAGAGAACGTGACGTTGGACGAGAACGGCAAGATCGACTTTGCCGACAAGTCCGTCACCGAGAACACCCGCGTCAGCTACCCCATCGAGCACATCGAGAACATCGTGAAGAAGGTGCGCCCCATCTCCGCCGGCCCCGACGCCAAGAACGTGATCTTCCTGTCCGCCGACGCCTTCGGCGTGCTGCCCCCCGTGTCCGTGCTGACGCCGGATCAAACCAAGTACTACTTCCTCTCCGGTTTCACGGCGAAGCTGGCCGGCACGGAGCGGGGCATCACCGAGCCCACGCCCACCTTCTCCGCCTGCTTCGGCCAGGCCTTCCTGGAGCTCCATCCCACCAAGTACGGTGAGGAGCTGGTGAAGCGCATGGAGAAGTGCGGCGCCAAGGCGTATCTGGTGAACACCGGCTGGAACGGCTCCGGCAAGCGCATCTCCATCAAGGACACCCGCGGCATCATCGACGCCATCCTGAACGGCGACATCCTCACCGCGCCCACCAAGATGATCCCCTACTTCAACCTGGAGGTGCCCACGGCCCTGCCCGGCGTGGACCCGAAGATCCTGGACCCCCGCGACACCTACGCCGATCCTGCCATCTGGGAGGAGAAGGCCAAGGATCTGGCCGGCCGGTTCATCAAGAACTTCAAGAAGTACGAGACCAACGAAGCGGGCAAGGCTCTGGTGCCCGCCGGCCCCCAGCTGTAACAGACCTCAGGTTGTCGAAAAAGGCGGCAGACCATTTGCGGCAAGGAAAGACAAAGGGATCGCGGCTATGCCGCGATCCCTTTTTCGTGCGGTTGGGTTTTCCTCACATCTGCAGCAGGGCCTTGTGGAACTCCTTCTTGCCCTTCTTGATCTTGGCCCCGGCGCAGAGCTGCTCCCGGGACACGGTGGCGTAGGTGGAGGTGATCTTCTCCCCGTTCACCCGGACGCCCCCCTGCTCGATGAGCCGACGAGCCTCGCCCCGGCTCTTTACGAGGCCGCAGCAGACCATGAGGTCGATGATGTTGATGCCCTCCTCCGGCACCTGCTCGCAGCAGAGACAGGTGGTGGGCATGCTGGCGTCGTCCCCCTCCCCGGAGAACAGGGCCCTGGCGGCGGACTGGGCCTTCTCGGCCTCCTCCTGCCCATGGACCAGGCTGGTGAGCTCGAAGGCCAGCACCTCCTTCTTCTCGTTGATCCGGCTGTCGGGCCACTGGTCCATCTCCCGGATGGTCTCGAGCGGCAGGAAGGTCAGCATCCGGATGCACTTCATCACGTCCGCGTCGTCCACGTTCCGCCAGTACTGGTAGAACTCGAAGGGGCTGGTCTTGTTGGGGTCCAGCCACACGGCGTTGCCGGCGGTCTTGCCCATCTTCTTGCCCTGGGAGTCGGTCAGCAGGGTGATCGTCATGGCGTGGGCGTCCTTTCCGAGCTTGCGGCGGATCAGCTCGGTGCCGCCCAGCATATTGGACCACTGGTCGTCGCCGCCGAACTGCATATTGCAGCCGTAGTTGCGGAAGAGGTAGTAGAAGTCGTAGGACTGCATGATCATGTAGTTGAATTCAAAGAAGGACAGGCCCTTCTCCATGCGCTGCTTGTAGCATTCCGCGCGGAGCATATTATTGACGGAGAAATGCGGACCGACCTCGCGCAGGAAGTCGATGTAGTTGAGGTTCAGCAGCCAGTCGGCGTTGTTGACCATCTGCGCCTTGCCATCGCCAAACTCGATGAAGCGCTCCATCTGGCGGCGGAAGCATTCGGCGTTGTGGTCGATGTCCTCGCGGGTGAGCATCTTCCGCATATCGGTGCGTCCGGAGGGGTCTCCGATCATCGTGGTGCCGCCGCCGATCAGGGCGATGGGCTGGTTGCCCGCCATCTGCAGGCGCTTCATCAGCGTCAGAGCCATGAAATGCCCGGCGGTCAGGCTGTCCGCGGTGCAGTCGAAGCCAATATAGAATTTCGCCTTCCCGGCGTTGATCATCGCGCGGATCTCTTCTTCGTTCGTCACCTGGGCGATCAGGCCGCGGGCAACCAGTTCTTCGTAGATTTCCATATTCGTAAACTCCTTATTTAGATTTAAGCGGAAAAGGGCTTGGTCAGCGGCTCTCGATCCACTGCCTGTAGGTTACAAAACGGAAGGAAATATCTCCGTAAACGTCGTAGTAATAGTGGCTGGACAGGGCGCCGACGGAGCCTGCGCCGTGGATATAATCCGGATAGGGATAGCCCGGCAGGGTGATCTCTCTCTCGCCCCGCTCCATGGCCTCGGAAACGATCTGATTCCGAAGCCCCTCGGCAGCGCCGTTGCGCAGATGGATCCACAGGTTGCCGCACAGCAGCAGGCAGGCGGCAAGGATCAAGGCCGGTGCAGCTCCGGGAAGGAGCTTATGGGAGCGGATCGCCTGCCGAAGCAGGGTCATGGTAATGAGAATCAGAAGGACGTCGAAGAAATAGGCGTTTCTGGCTCCAACCGGCGTTACCGCCAGCAGCGGGCAGATGAAGATCAGAAAGAGCCCCGCTGCGGTCAGAAGCACGAACCGCGCCGGCCGATCCGGCACGCAGAAAACGGCGGTCAGGATCAGATCGAGGAAAAGCAGCAGATTCACGGTAAAATCAATGAGGAAGTAGTACCGCCCGAAGGTCTGCAGCCCGAAGCAGAGCAGCGGGAAGGCGGCATAGTAGAGCAGGCAGAGGGTGATCGGAAAGCGCCTGCTGCCGGGCCGCTCCGCGAGGGTCCTGCCGCAAACGGCAATGCCGCAAAGGCAGAGCGGGATGATGACAAGCCGATTATCAACGGTCAGGAGAGAGGACAGGATCTTGAAATTGGCCTTCGCCGTATCCAGGATCGCCTGCAGGCCGGAGGGGATCTCCCGGTAGCCCTCGACGCCCACGTTGCGATATCCCGGCGCGAGCAGCATCACCGCGCAGCCCACCGCCGCCCCGGCAAAATGCGCCAGAAGGGCGAGATTCGGGCGCTTGCTCCGAATCCAGTCCGCAATCAGCATCCCGGCGGAGAGGACGCACATACCGATGGACAGGTTCTCCATGAAAAACTGGGTGGAAAGACCCAGCAAAAGCATTCCGGCGGCCCATCCGGGGGAGCTGCGGCGACGGTCCTCGCAGAAGACGCCCTGGGTGAATCGGACGTACAGAAGCACCAGCAGCGTGGGCGGAACGTAGTTGAAGAAGCCCGCCGCCCAGGTATAGGTCTGGGATACGATCCGGGCGGGCATGGCGATCAGAAGGGCAAAGCAGGCCAGATAGGACGCAAGCCCCTCGTTGCCGGACAGACGGTAGGTCAGCAGAAGGATCGCCAGGATGATGAAGCAGCGGAACAGCTCCCGCCACACCTTGGAGAACGAAAACAGCTTGACCAGGAAGTTTCCCAGCAACCGTCCGTTCGTCGTCTCATAGTGGTGGGCGGCGGTTTGAACGGCCTCCTCCAGCTTTTCCCCAAGGGAATAGTCCCGACCGAGGGCCGGGGCAAAAAACCAGTCGTCCCCGGTGACTGGGAAGCCGTAAGACATCACCAGCAGCAGCGCATAGGAAAGCAGGAGCCAGAGCAGAAGGCTCCTGCGGCCCTTCCGCGCAAAATTCCGGAATCGACTCATGTGCAGTTGCCTCCTAACATTTCAGCGGCGCTCTTTTCCGTCGTCTCGGTGATCTCGGCCCCGCCGATCAGACGCGAAAGCTCCCGAATGCGCCCTGAACGGTCGAGTGTCTTCACGGAGGTAAAGGTCCTCCCCGCCCGCTCGGACTTCTCGATCAGCAGATGCCGATCCGCCAGGGCTGCGATCTGGGGCAGATGGGTCACGCAGAGGACCTGGCTGCCCTGGGAGACCTTGCGGAGCTTTTCCGCGACCTTCTGGGCGGCCCGTCCGGAGACGCCTGCGTCCACCTCGTCGAAGATCAGGGTGGAGACCCGGTCGTGCTGGGCCATCGCGTTTTTCAGGGCCAGCATGATCCGGGCCAGCTCGCCGCCGGAAGCGACCTTGGACAGCGGCTTCACGGCCTCGCCCAGGTTGGCGCTC
>JAEEGK010012536.1_pt1 | contig 19233 bp, 18 predicted proteins | sample 8958771 | NCBI WGS metagenome assembly JAEEGK01 (sample SAMN16246547, study PRJNA631951) | gut metagenome | biome: gut microbiome; feature: rumen; material: SC-attached | host: Bos | place: Iran: Karaj | collected 2018-10
GTGCATCAGGTGGAGATGATGAGAGATGGTAGCGCGGTGTTCAGGGCGGAGGTTAATATGAATTGATAATTGGAGTTTTGATATAAAGTAAACACGCAAAGTAAATGGAATCCCAAAACATCGAATATAAGGCCAAGTGGCAGGATGAGTACCTCAAATGGATATGCGGCTTTGCAAATGCGCAGGGCGGCACGTTATATATAGGTATTGACGACGAGGGCAATGTTTGCGGCGTAAAAAACGCCCACAAGCTTTCTGAGGATATTCCCAACAAGATTGTTACATTGTTGGGAATCGTCGCCGATGTCAACCTCCTCACCAAGGACGGCAAAGACTATATTGAAATCAATGTGGCCCCGAGCAACGTGCCTATATCCCTCAAAGGTGTTTATCATTATCGTAGTGGCTCCACGAAACAGGAACTTGGCGGCATTGCATTGCAACAATTTGTACTCAAAAAACTCGGTCGTACTTGGGACGACATTATTTGCGAACAAGCTACATTTGACGACATTGACCGCAAGGCAATAGAATATTTTTTGCGCAAGGCTGTTGATGCACAGCGTCTTCCCGAAGATTCTCTCAACGAAACTACTGAAAACGTATTACGAAACCTCAACCTCGTTGATGCCGATGGAAAACTCAAAAACGCCGCCATACTTCTCTTTGGCAAAAATCCGCAAAGGTTTATCATCGGCGTGGAGTTCAAGATTGGTTATTTTGGGGCAGACGAAAGTGATTTGGTATTTCAAGACCTTATTGAAGGCAATATTATACAGATGTGTGACACTGTCGTTAAAACACTAAAAGCCAAATACTTGATTTCTCCGATTCATTACGAAGGATTGCAACGCATCGAGCCGTTGGAAATACCTGAAAGTGCATTGCGAGAGGCAATATTCAATAGCATCATCCACAAGGATTATATGGGAGTGTCGATACAGATGAAAGTCTATCGCGACCGCATACAACTATGGAACGACGGTACACTTCCCGAGGATTTCACCATCGAGAAGCTCCTTGGCCCACACGAGTCCAAACCCCGCAACAAAAACATTGCAGCCGCATTTTATCGTGCAGGCTTTATCGAATCGTGGGGGCGCGGCATCAACAAAATCAGGAAAGGTTTCCAAGACGCTGGTCTTCCTGAACCAAAATATGAAACTTCGATGGGTGGTGTTCGTGTTACAATCTATCGCAATACTGCCATAAATCCTAACAATTATCCTGTAAGTGGCAACAACTACCCTGTAAATGAGAGTGATGCGACTCAGGAAACGACAAAGAAGACTGCCGAAAGGATTATTTTGGCAATTAAGAAAAATCCTTATATCACCCGTGAAGAGCTTGCAGAACAGCTTTCTATAACAGTAAAAGGCGTGGATTGGCAAATAAAAGCTCTCAAAAGCAAGGGATATTTATTCAGGGTTGGTGCAGATAAGAATGGTTATTGGCAAATAAAAACTACTTTTTAAATTCAAAACCTAGGGTGTAAAATCAAAAACTTAGAGTATAAATTTCAAAACCTAGGGTATAAAATCAAAAACCTAGGGTGTAATTTTAGAAACTTAGGGTGTAAATTTCAAAAACTAGGGTGTAAATAAACAAATAACCTCAATGTTGGAAGACATTGAGGTTATTTGTTAGCGGGCGAGCCGCCCGCATTCCAAGCGAGCCGCCCGCACTCCACATTTTTACTCCCAGAGCAGCGTGATATTGCCGTTCACGTTTGAACTTTCGCCGTTGATGAATTCGTATTGACACTTATATACATATACGCCGCGAGGCAGAAGCTCGTTGAGGTAATAGCCGTTCCAAGTGTCGCGTGGGTTGTTGGTCTGGAATACCTGCTTGCCGGCGCGGGTGTAGATGCTGAGCGAATATTTGGCAAGATTGTCGATGTCGCCGATGGGACCGAAGAAAGCCTTGTTTTCGGGTGATGCCGATTGGTAATTGCCTGACGAATAGCCCGAGCGCGATGCTATGATTGCGTTGGGGAATACAATCGAAAATTCTGGTTTCTTGATTGTAATGCGCCTTATTACAGTGTCTGTGCAGATATTGTCGGTGATGGTAAGGGTAATGTCGTATTCGCCCGGCTGCTGGTAGGTGTGCGAATGTTTTTTGCCCATCAGTTGGGTCTTGTCGCCAAAATCCCAAACAATGTTGCCGCTGGATACGTTGCGAGCTTCTGCAATTATCGTCATACCAGAGATGGCAACTGCGATTTCAGCCTGCTGACGCGCCGAAACCTTGATGGTGTCGTAGCTCGTCTTGGCGTAAGTGCCGCTCACAGTGCGGAGTGCAATTATATAAGTGCCGGGCTTGTCGTAAGTGACGCGGAGGTCTTGATCGTAGGAAGTCTCGCCGTTGCCGAGGTTCCATTGGCAGTACTCGGTGTTTTGCGAGAGGTTTTGGAGCTGGATGGTGAGTGGTGCGCAGCCTTGGTGCTGGCTTGCGTAGAATGCGCTCGTAAAGTCGGGCATCGGGCTTTCGGTGCGGGAAGTGCGTTGGATTTCGGCTTCTGACGAGGTTGCAGATACGCCAGTGTCGGCCTTGATGTCGTCGGTAGTCTGGGCTACATCTTGCTCCGTCTGAGGTGTGGTCTGATTTTGATTGTGATGGTGTTTGGGTTGCGTAATGGTGATGTCGGAGGTCACATTCTCGTTGTAAGAAGGCTGGTTGCCGGTGTTCTGCCTTGTGCCGTCGGTGGACGAATCTGCGAGGGTGACTGTTTGATTGTCCTGGACGGGCTGCTTGTTGTCGTCGGGTGACGACAGGAATACTCCCACAATGATAGCCGCCGCTGCCGCCACGTAGAGGATGTTGAAGTGCCCGAGGCCGGGCGTTAAGAAACTCTTGATGGCAAGCCGACGGTTGACGCCTTTCCACACTCCGGGCGGCGGATCCTGCTGGAAGCCGTCAAAACTGTTTTTATAGAGGTCTTCTGTGGTCATAATGTCAGTGTCTTTTTGATACGTTTTAGTTCGTTAAGTTTTTTTACCACGATGTTCCTCGCCCGCATAAACTGCGTCTTGCTTGTGTTGATGTCGATGCCGAGCATTTCGGCTATTTCGCGGTGCTTGAATCCTTCGATGGCAAACATATTGAAAACCATCCTGTATCCGTCTGGCAGCGAATTGACAACTCCAAGCAGCTCCTCGCGTGTGAATTCGAGCGAGTCGAAGTTTGGGTCGTCGCTTGCTATCGACTGTGCATAGTCATCGACGTCCTCGTGGTGCTTGTGTTTGGCAGTCTGGTGGTAGTTGGTGATGGCGGTATTGATGGCAATGCGCTTCATCCAACCCTCAAAAGAGCCCACGCCTTCATAGTCGCCTATGGAGGAGTATATTTTTAGGAAGGCGTCTTGAAGTATGTCCTCGGCAGTCTCGCGGCTGTCGGAATACCTCAGGCAGATGCCAAACAGCACCGGGGAATACTTTTTGTAAAGCTCCCATTGTGCGGTGCGGCTGCCGTTCCTACACTTTTCTATTAGCTCTTTTTCTTCCAATTCCTGCTAATTTCTGATTATTAGACCAATATTGTTTGCCTTTGGTTGCAAAATTAATAAAAAAAACACTGCAATCTTGCAAAAAAAATTCATTAACTTTGCAGCCGTGTATGGCGTATGTGTATGCGCCTTTACAATCAGACAAGCATACTATGAAAAATATTTTCCTTATAACGCTGATAATAGCGGTATTGGCTGGTGTTGCCGGATTTTTTTGGTACAAGCACCATTATTCGCCCACTTTGTCGGAAGGTGTGACGGAGTGTGACACTTTTACTAATTTCAGGGACGGGGAGCACATCCCGCTCGACACCACCAAGCAGCGCATCCTGCTGATTGGCGATTCGATGGCGTATTCATTGATGTTTCGTGCAAAAAATTATTGCGACTTCAACGGACACGACCTCTTTGTGGTTACATACGTAGCCGCCACGTCGCAGACATACGCGCAGAGCGACACGTTGGAGTATTACGTCAATCAGTTTAAGCCGACGTACATTATATTTGTAATCGGTGCCAACGAGATGTTTGCCTTGGACGGCCCTCAGAGGGGCAAGTATTTCGACCGCATCATCCCGCAGACCCACGGCATCAAGACTGTCTGGGTGGGCCCGCCGAATTGGAAGGAAGACACCGGCATCAACAAGGCTATGATGGAGAAGTTTGGCAAGAAGCAGTTTTTCCTCTCCAAAAATCTCCATTTCACCCGCGTGGAGGGCGATGTGGCGCATCCCGACCGCAAGTCTGGCACGATGTGGATGGATTCGATAGCAAGTTGGATTATGAGGGACAGCTATTTCCCGATCAGGCTCAATAGACCCGACGTCACCAACCCGATACACGTGGACTTTGTGCGTCTTGTAGTAAAAGTGCCAAAACGTCACAACGCCGACAGCACTCAGACAGGCGACACCCCGGTATCGGACGAGGAAGACGTGCCTGTATCCACCGAAAAGGACGTCCCGGTATCTACTGAAAAGGATGTCCCAGTATCAACCGAAAAGGATGCAATATTGACGCCCGACGATACAATATAAAATGTATTGGTGTAGTTTTAATTATAACTACGGAATAATAATTATAACTACGGAAAACACACGGTGATTTCATTTATCACCGAATTTAACCAATGAAACAAAGTTGCAATTACTACTAATAAATTTAAATTCAATAAGTTGAATTTAAATTTTACGAATTAAACGATTTTTTGTCCACGTTTGGAGAAAATTCGTTAAATTAGCCGCCGCTTGCGGCACTTGTTTAATGTAATTAATTGTAATACAATTTGTTTAATACGTTTTATTCGGTGATAATTTCTTTTAATAAAAGAGCCGAGCGGAAAACACATAAAAATATTCCGTGTTTTCCGTGGTTGGGAAAAAAATGATTTCCGTGGTTAAGCAAAAACGAAAAAAGTAATTAAGGAAATGAGAGCAAAATTAAGTTTTTTTATAGGTGGTATGACGAAAGTTTCGCGTATCTTTGCACTTGTAATCGCTATTGCGGTGCAGTGGGTGGCTACGGACGCCAATGCGCAGTGTGGCAGCAAGAATTTTGACGAGTACGGTGTTTTTCTCGGCGTTGGGTATTACAATGGCGAAATCAACCCCGTCAACCCGTTTTACAAGCCCAAGCCTGCGATTGGATTCAATCTCAGGCACGTCATCGACAATAGGTTTGGCGTGACGTTCCAGGCGATATGGAGCGAGCTGGAAGGCAGCGACTCCGACTTCGACAACGAGTATCAGAAGTGGCGCAACGCCTCGTTCAAGAATCAGGTAGTAGAATTGTCATTGCAGGGCGAAATCAACTTCCTGCCCCTTGTGCCGGGCGATGATATGCGCTGTTTCACTCCGTATGTAGCCGCCGGCCCCGGATTGGTGCTTGGCTCTTTTGTGGACGAGGGACTCAGATTCTGCATACCCTTTGGCGTAGGCATCAAGTATAGCCCCAACGAATCGTTCACGCTGTCGGCAGAGTGGAAGTACAGGAAGCTGTTTTCGGACGTATTGGACGGCATCACCGACGACAAGTACAATCTCACCTACGGCGAGACTGCGGCGCGTCAGAGGTCGTTCCTCGGCAACGACGACTGCTACTCGTTCATCGGCGTGGTGCTTTCGTTCCGTCCTAACGCCAAGGGCGCACACCGCTGCTCAGCGTATTAGACGATAATATTTAGGATAATTTTTGTAACAAAAATGTCATTTATTGAACAAATAGACAAGACTCGGCTCCCCAAGCACGTGGCTGTCATAATGGACGGCAACGGGCGTTGGGCGAAGAAGCAGGGCAAAGACCGTCTCGAAGGCCATTCGCAGGGCGCGGTGAGGGCGCGGGAGATTGTGGATGCCGCCAATAAGATTGGCGTCAAGTACATCACCCTTTACGCATTCTCCATCGAAAACTGGCAGCGTCCCGATAGCGAAGTGCGGGGGCTGATGGCGTTGCTGTCCAAGAGCATCGTCTCGCAGTTTGCCGATTTAATCAAATACAATATGCGTCTATTGACCATTGGCGACAATTCGATGCTGCCCGCCGACGTGCGCGAGGACATCGAGGACGCCTGTGCTAAGTCGGCGCAAAATACGGGTCTCAATGTGATAATCGCCCTCAGCTACGGCAGCCGCTACGAGATAGTCAACGCCGCAAAATCGCTGTTGAAGAAGTATGCCGCAGAGCCTTTTGACATCGATTCTCTCTCCGAAAAAGACATTGCCGACCATCTCTACACAGCCCAAATCCCCGACCCCGAGCTCCTGATACGCACGAGCGGCGAGGTGAGGATCAGCAACTTCCTGCTGTGGCAGATTTCGTATTCTGAACTTTACTTCACCGACGTGCTCTGGCCCGACTTCGGCGAGGAGGAGTTTTACAAGGCGATAGTCGATTACCAGCACAGGGAAAGAAGATTTGGCAAAACTTCGCAGCAGATTAGCCAATGAAACGAAAATTTTTCTTAAATTTGCACCGCGAAACATTTAATTACAATTACATACTTATTATTTTCAAATGAAAAACAAAATACTGCTGTTGATAATGATGCTTGTGATGGCTTGGCAAGGCGCAGAGGCGCAGACGGTCGTCAATTACGATTCACCCAAGGACTACATTATAGAAGGCATCACCGTATCGGGCATTAAGTACCTCAACAAGCAGGCTATAATACAGATTTCGGGACTCAAAGTAGGTCAGAAGGTTGCCATTCCGGGCGACCAAATCACTCGCTCCGTCGAAAAACTTTGGAGGCAGGGGCTTTTTTCTGATGTCAGCATCGGCATCACGTCCACCACGCCCGACGGCAAGGTGTTCCTCGACATCAAGCTCGAAGAACGCCCGAAGCTCAACAAGGTGACCTACAAGGGCATCCGCAAGGGCGAGAAGGAGGATCTCGAAAACAAGGTGAACCTCATCCCGGGCACCAAAATCACCGACCACACCCTCACCAAGACGCGCAACATCATTATGCAGCATTATTATGAAAAAGGCTACTACAATGTGGACGTGCGTACTGTGGAAGTGCCTGACACCAACCTCCAAAACGTATCCAACCTCATCATCAATGTGGACAAGGGCAAGAAGGTGAAAATCCTCAATATCACCCCCATCGGCGACAGCGTGTTCACCGACAAGAAGGTGCGCAAAGGCCTCAAAAACACCAAGCAGAAGCGTTGGTACGGTATGTTCAAGCCCTCCAAATTTGTCCGCAGCAAGTTTGAGGAAGACAAGCAAAACCTCATCAAGAAATACAACAAGCAGGGCTACCGCGACGCCCGTGTCATCAGCGACTCCGTATATCGCATCGACGAAAGGCTCGTAGGCGTCAATATTTCGTTGTACGAAGGCCGCCAGTATTTCTTCCGCAACATCACTTGGATTGGCAACGAAAAATACGGCACCGACGTACTCCAACGCCGTCTCGACATCAAGAAGGGCGAGGCTTACGACCAAAACCGCCTCGACGAGCGCATCAATTCGGACAAGGACGCTGTAAGCAATATCTATATGGACGACGGCTACCTCTTCTTCCGCACCGTGCCGAGGGAGGTAGCAGTGGTCAATGACTCTGTGGACGTGGAGATTATGGTCTTTGAAGGCCCGCAGGCATACATCGACCGCATCATCATCACCGGCAATACCCGCACCAACGACCGTGTGCCGAGGCGCGAACTCTACACCCTGCCGGGCGAGCTTTTCAGCAAGAGCGACATCATCGCCTCCGTCCGCGAGCTTGCGCAGCTTGGCAACTTTGAACCCGAAAAACTCATCCCGAACCCTGTTCCCGATTATGTGAACAAGGAAGTGGACATCGAATACCCATTGGTGGAAAAAGGCAGCGATATGTTTGAATTGTCGGCAGGCTGGGGCGGCGGATATTTCGTCGGCAGGCTTGGCGTCACCTTCAACAACTTCTCCACCCACAACTTCTTCGACAAATCCTCGTGGCACCCGTTGCCGCAGGGCGACGGCCAGAAGCTGAGCATCTCGTTCCAGTCCAACGGCAAATATTACCAGACATACAGCTTGTCGTTTGTGGAGCCTTGGCTCGGCGGCAGGAAGAGAAATTCGTTCACCGTAAGTTTTTATTATACGGATGTCAATTATGCCAAATATTACTCCACTTCGTCGTACTACCGCAACCTGTACAGCAGCAGTATGGACTACCGTATGCAGGTGTGGGGCGCGGCAGTTGGTTTGGGTCGCCGTCTTTCGTGGCCAGACAATTACTTCCAGCTCTACAACGAGGTGTCGTTCAAGCGTTACAAGTTGAAGAATTACGCATACTTCGACGGATTCAGTGCCAACGGCACCGCCAACGAAATTGCACTCAAAGTGGTGTTCTCGCGCAACAACATCGATGCGCCCATCTACTCGCGCCGTGGTTCGTCGTTCTCGATTTCTGCCGAGCTCACGCCCCCGTATTCCAGGATGAACAACAAAAACTACAAGACCATCGACCCCGACTACAAATGGCAGTGGGTGGAATATCACAAGTACGGATTTGAGGCCAAAAACTTCACTCAGCTCGTCGGCGACCTCGTGTTCCACACCAAATTGGAGTACGGATTTTGCGCATATTACACCCGCGACCTCGGATATTCGCCCTTCCAGGGCTACACGATGGGCGGCGACGGTATGAACTATTATTCATACGGCAAGGATGTAATCGGCCTGCGCGGCTACGACGCGGAGACCATCTCCGCCGATGGCAACGTGTACGCCAAGTACGCCCTCGAACTCCGTTACCCCGCCATCCTCAGCGAATCTGCCACAATATACGGCATTGCATTCCTCGAAGGCGGCAATTGCTGGAAGGAGTTGCACCAATTCCAGCCCTTCAACCTCTACCGCACTGCCGGATTGGGCGTGAGGGTGTTCCTGCCGATGCTCGGTATGCTGGGACTCGACTGGGGCTGGGGCTTCGACACGCCTCCGGGAGAGACCGAGAGGAGCGGCTCCAAGTTGCAGTTTACACTCGGACAGAGTTTTTAGTGAGTTAATTAATATTAACGGCGATTCAACATCGCGGAAACTACCAACAATATTAGCAAAAACGATTGTTTAACATCAAAACCACAAGCGATATGAAAAGACTGATATTCACTCTTGCATTGACAATGATTTTTGGCGCGGCATCATTCGCCCAGAAGTTTGCACACGTCGACACCGAATATATTTTGAGCAAGATTCCCGCCTACCAGCAGGCGCAGACCAAGCTCGACGGCTACTCCAAGCAGTGGCAGGCAGAAGTAGAAGCCAAGTTCAAGGAGCTCGACGAGATGTACAAGAAGTACCAGGCGGAGGCGGACATCCTTCCCGAGGCCACCAAGGCTAAGCGCGAGGACGAAATCATCGCCAAGGAGAAGGAAGCCAAGGAATTGCAGAAGAGGTACTTCGGCAACGACGGCGAACTCGCCAAGAAGCGTCAGGAGCTCATCAAGCCCATCCAGGACAATGTGTACAACGCGCTCAAAAGCGTTGCCACCGAGGCGGGCTACGACTACATCTTCGACAAGGTGACCGGCGACATCATCTACGCCTCCGAGAAGTACGACGAGAGCGATGTTGTCCTCAAAAAGATAATCAAGTAAAATAATTCACGAATAATACAAATGAAAAAGTTAATTCTCATTTTAATAGCGATGGTAACGCTGAGCGTTGCAGCATCGGCGCAGAAGTTCGGACACATTACCACCGACGACATCATCCAGGCAATGCCCGAGACCAAGGCTGCACAGACCGCTTTGGAGGCAGAAGGCAAAAAACTCGAAGACCAGCTCCAAGCGATGGGCGTAGAATACCAAAACAAGGTTCAGGCATATCAGGAGAACGTACAGCTCGCCGACGCCGCACCCGAAAAATGGTCGCTCGCTCTCCGCGCCGACAAGGAGCAGGAGATTATGCAGCTCCAAGAGCGCATCCAGCGTTTCCAGGAAAACGCTCAGCAGAGCATCCAGCAGAAGCGCAACGACCTTTTCAAGCCCATTATGGACAAGCTCGACGCAGCCATCAAGAAAGTGGCTACCAACGGCGGTTACGTATATGTGATGGACAAGGCCAATGTCCTCTTCATCAACGAGACCATCAGCGTCGATCTCACCAACGAGGTCAAGAAGGAACTTGGAATGTAATTTTAATTATCTTTTAACGGACCGAAATGCTTGGTGTCTTTGATTCTGGATTTGGCGGATTGACTATCCTCCGCAAGTTTCAGGAGTTGCTGCCGCAGTACGATTATATGTTTCTCGGCGACAACGCAAGGGCTCCATACGGTTCAAGAAGTTTTGAGACGGTGTACGCCTACACATTGCAGGCGGTGCGCCGTCTTTTTGATTTGGGATGTCCGCTCGTGATTTTGGCGTGCAACACCGCCTCCGCGAAGGCTCTCCGCACCATTCAGCAGCACGACCTCCCCAACATCAATCCCGACAACCGTGTCCTTGGCATCATCCGCCCCACAGCCGAAGTAATCAACACCTACACAAAAACCAACCACGTGGGCATCCTCGGCACGCAAGGCACGATAAATTCGCAGTCTTATATACTCGAAATCCAAAAGCTATATCCAGAAATCCGCGTCTTCCAGCAGCCTTGTCCGATGCTCGCCGCCCTCGTGGAAGCCGGCGAAATCTCCAATCCTGGCACGGATTATTTCGTAAAAAAATATTATCAGCAACTCCTCGCCCAATCCCCCGACATCGACGCCGTGGTGCTTGGCTGCACGCATTATCCGTTGTTGATAGATTCGTTCCACCGTGCGGCTGGCGACGATGCGCCAGTCAATTTTGTCCAGCAAAATGAAATCGTCGCGCACAGCCTCGCCGATTACCTCGCCCGCCATCCCGAAATGGAATCCCGCCTCTCCAAAGGCGGCCGCACTATCTATTACACCACCGACACGCCGGAAGTCTTCGACAAGACGGCAGAGGTGTTTTTGGGGAAGAGGATTAAGAGCGAGAGGGTGGAATTATGATAGACTTTTTTTTGCAAGTTCTGTTACTTTCGCTACAAAATCCTCTGTGGGCGCAAGTAGCGGCTCTACATCCTCTTCTTGCATATAAAACTTGTCGCTGTAATCTCCTGTCTGCCTTGTGTTAAACAAGTTGTTTAAAAGTTTGCCCATTTCTTTTGGAAAAATGCCAGTTTTCACGAAGTTCATACCAAATTGCGAAATACTTCCATCGTGGCTTTTGGCTGTAATTTGATTAGCTATTAGCAAGGCAATCACTGCATAATGTGCCGCATAATACAATCTATTGGCGGCTACTTCATAAAACCCCATTTCGAGATTCGCCTTTGCTTCTTTCAAAGAAAGAAACGCCCTCTCGATTCTGTATTCTACAATATCTTTTCTGTTTTTGTCCTCTAACATAATGCAATCCCCTCCCTCGTAACATTTTGTTGGAATGGCGCGGCAATGTCGTGCTGCCAATCTTTTTTTGTGTATAATACAGTGTTGATGCACTCGCCGATGTCCCAACCGAGTTCGCGCAGTGGATAAGTATATTCGTCGTAGTCGCGGGGACGGATATTGTCTTTGTCGAGCAAGATAAGCACGTCCCAATCTGAATCATCACGCGCATCGCCCCTCGCCCGAGAGCCGTACAGTATCACCTGCGACCCTTGGGGAACTATTTGCAGTGCCGTGTGCTTGATGGCATCCACTATTTTGTTGTTTGCCTGACGTGTCATAATAGCATTATCTTTTGCCGACAAATATAATAAAAAAATTCAATCCAAAAACAATGTTTGGCAAATGATAGCATATTTTTTAATGTCGAATTATGATGCCCTTACCTTAAAAATACGAGCACAACAATTTGTCCACCACCCAGTTGAATTTAGGCTCGACGGTGAATTTGCCGTTTTCGTCCACAATGCCCCATTTGCCGCCTTGTTTTGCGAAAATGATGTTATGGAATATTACTATGCCCTCAAATTTTGGGTCGTAAAAGTAAGTGAGTGTTTTCTTGTTGAACCAGCCGTGTTTGCCTTTGTAAATTATTTCGGCGTAGTCGTTGGACAAGAAATGACTCGCAGAGTCGAATATCGGCTTTACGACAAATTTGCCGGTAGAATCGATATAGCCGAATTTGTCCTTTTTGCGTACAGCGCACAAACCATGGATGGCGGCTGATTGTTTGTTTATTTTGTCGATGTCTATGTCGTCATCGTCGTCAGAATACACATCCATATACGGCGGAAATTCCGAAGGTTTGGATAGTTGTTTGCCGGTTTTGTCTATGACAATATACTTGTTGTTCTGTGTTACCCTTGCTATGTCACTCCAAAGATAATGATCAACTTCGTCATACTGAGGCTCTACAATAGTTTTGCCTGTCTTGTCGATAAATCCGTATTTGCCGTTTAGTTTGACGATTATCGCAGACGAATCCTTACCCAAAAAACCTTTGATTTCTTCATACTTGGGTTCGATTATAAATTCGCCCTCCTTGTCTATGAAGCCAAACTTGCCGTTGTATTTTACTGCCGCCCAGTTGTACGGGAAATCGCCTGGTGCCTCAAACTGCGGCTCAATGGCGATTTTGCCAAGGGTGTCTATGTAACCATATTTGCCATTGGTTTTTACGTATGCCAAGCCGTTGTAAAAACTGCCAGCATCTTCATACTGAGGTTCGATTACGAAGTTGTAGTTGGTGTCAATATAGCCCCATTTGCCGTTTGATTTGGCTTTGGATATACCGTATGAAAAATCTAATTCTTCAATCTGCGTTTCGCGGACAGTTTTTCCTGTTTTGTCAATTAAACGCCATTTGCCGTTTAGTTTGACGAGGACGGTGCTGTCATCGTAAAAATTTTCAGCATCTTCGTATTGCGGTGTGATGATTGTTTTGTCCGAGAGGTTTAAATATCCCCATTTGTCGTTGCTCTTTACGCGAACCATATCGCCCCAAAATAATTCGCCGATTTCATCGAACTGGGGACTGATAATCCAATTGCCGTTTTGGTCGATGAGACCGCATTTGCCGTCAATGCCTGCCGGAATCAATACGCTGTCTTGCGCGGCGGAGAAGTTCGCCGATGCAATCAGCAGAGCAAGTAATAGAAACTTCGTTTTCATATTGTTTTGTTTTTTTGTTAGTAATTGATTGCAAAAATATATATAATTATTCTCCTTTGCAAATCTTTTTGATTACCTCTTTCCGCTCCTTGAATACTTCTATGGGCATTTTGGGTGCTGAGGACTGTTCGTAAAAAACATCCAATACGTGGATTATCTTGCCCGACGTGAGGCCTTTTTCTTTCAGGTATCCGACGAGGACGGGCGGCTCTTTGCCGATGTCCGCGCCGTGAAACACCCAATATGTGGACAAGGCTATGTCGGTGCGGTGCAACCCTTGTGCGCAGGAGATGAAGAAGTCGCCGCTGTCGATTAACCTGCAAAACACGTCAAAATCCTTTACCATATTGGCGATGTAATCCCTTCCCTTGTTGACAGGGTAATGGAAATACTTGATGCCGTATGCCTCGCACGTTTCGGGGTAGCGGTCGCCCTTGTAATCTTGCCGCAGGTCGATTACCTGTTTCAATCCCGCCGCCTTCATCACATTCCACGCATTGTCCTGATGGTGCGACGACAGCGTCCTGCCCCTCACGCCGCCATACACAGCCGCGAGGTCAGGGATTCGGGTGGATAATATTTGGGGGAGGTCAAGCATAATGAGTTGGTTTTTTAATTGTTGCGCAAAGGTAAGGAAAAAAATATTTCCGACAAGTTTTTTGACAAAGGCGATTGCATTTTAAAAAAAATGTATATATTTGTTGTGGCAAAATTAGAGCGGAGTTTTCCCTGAAATTTTGTCAGCAAAAAACTATGGCAACATTAGCGGCGGTTTATTGCGTCCTACATAACGGCTTGTCCAACAGCACAGAATGGAAGTCTGTGCCAATCTCGATGGCTAGGATAGCAAAATCGGGAAGTCGGTAGAGTATGCCATAACAAGACGAGAACAGAATGAAAGATTTTGCGGCAATAGATTTTGAAACGGCTAATTACAATCGTTCGTCTGTTTGTTCGGTTGGTATTGTGATAGTTAGGAATGGTGAAATCATTGATTCGTTCTATTCGCTGATACAGCCGGAGCCAAACTATTATAATTATCAGTGTTCGCAAGTTCACGGTCTTTGTCAAGAAGACACAGAAGATGCGCCTGTATTTCCAAAAGTTTGGAAACAAATAGAACCCAAGATTGTCGGTTTGCCATTGGTGGCTCATAACAAACCCTTCGACGAAAGTTGCTTGAAAGCGGTTTTCCGTGTTTATCAGATGGACTATCCTGATTATGAATTTTATGATACCCTTTGCGTTTCACGCCGAGTGTTTCGTCATTTGCCTAACCATCAACTCCATACAGTAGCGGCAGCATGTGGGTATCGCTTGGATAAGCATCATCACGCACTCGCCGATGCAGAGGCTTGCGCGTGGATTGCGAGAGAGATATTGTAGAATGTATTAATAATTCAATATTATGAGTGATAATATCTTAAAAAGTGTAAAAGAAATTTTCTCCGATGCAATAGAAAACAAAAAATATGTCATACCATCTTATCAAAGGGGGTATAAGTGGAATAGAGAAGATGTTATTAAACTTCTTGATGATTTGATGAGTTTTGAACGTGGAAATGCAAAAGATTTCAATTCATTTTATTGCATCCAAAACATTACACTTGTTCCTTTGAAAGATAGAACAGGATGGAATGTAATTGATGGGCAACAACGTCTAACTACCTTGTATATTCTTCTTTCTTATTTGCGCTACAAATACAAAGACGAAGAAACGCTTTCATTCTTTTCTTCGTCTGATTGTATAAGATACGATGTTCGTGAATCAACAAGAGAATTCCTGAGCGAACAAATATTCAGTGGAACGGTATGGGATAATGACATCAATCCAGATGAAGCATCTTCGAAAGATTTATGGTATATTCTTGATGTTGCAAAAGGCATAGAAGATTGGTTCGATAAAGATGAGAATCATTTGACTTTAAATATTATTACTAATAGAACAAAACTAATCGTAAACAACATTTCAAGCAACACAGTCAGTGAAGAAGTAATTTTTGCAGGTCTTAATGGCGGAAAGGTGGATCTTGATGGAGCTGATTTGGTGAGAGCTATTCTTATCACGAGGTCAGCAAAACAAAAATATAAGGATGGATTTGAGTTCAAAGTGCCAGAATACAGAGCTAAGATTGCGCTTGAACTTGATGGTATGAATCTGTGGTGGGGAGAAGATGAACAAAGGAAGTTTTTTGAGCAATTCCTACCGGGTAATGAGTTAAAAAATAGTATTTTTAATCACTCTTTACACCCAATAGGTCTTCTATATAAACTTTATTATTTAGCTTATTGTAGAGATGACGAAAAATTTGGTGTTGAGTTTTTTGAAAATGGGCGGAATTTCAACACTACGCAAGATGATGACCATTGGGAGCTGTATGAATCGTTGATGAATTTACACCATTCCTTAAATATGTGGTTCTCTGATTATAAATTATATCATTGGATTGGGTATCTTATGTTTAGATTCAAAGGGCAAAGTGTTGAGATAGAGGACGAGAAAATCACTATAAGTTTTAAGAACATTTGGCAAATATGGAAAAGGTCAGATACAAAAACTGACTTTCTCGGTAAGGTTTTGCTTTGCATACAACGACTCCTGAAAAACTCTGATGATAAGCTAATTGAAAAAATTAAAGATGTGAAAACGCAATGGTATGGGAAAGCCCCAAATGGAATTACAAATGTCTTAATTCTTATGGATGTGTTGTTTTGTACGGGATTATATAGAGATTGTTGGAATAAAGATAAAATACCTGGGTTGAAATTAAAAGATCAAAAAGAAGGCAAATATCGGTTGCCGGTTGCATTTTTTAATAAAGCAGGTGACCAATTCGAGCATATACGTTCTTGCTCTCCAAATGAAAAGGAAGGCAAAGATGTCAGAGATAAAAAGGAATGGGGAAAGCATATTAAAAATATTTATTCAACCGGTGATCATAATTCGGAAGAATCCCAAATGAAGGATTCTCTATTGGAAATTTTGCAAAAAGCTCCTGATGATTTAGATTTGGATGATATAATCATAGAAAAATTAAATCAAAAAATGAATGAATATGGTCAACATTCCATAGGTAATATAGCACTCCTTGATGGACATATTAATGAGAGTTATCAGAATCAGTTATTTCAAGAAAAGATACAGCGCATATTCAAAGAATTCATGCTTAATGAAAGGTATATTAGACCATATACGATGATTTTGTTTGAAACCAAAATCAATGATACGGATAAAGTATGGCGATGGACTAAAAAAGACATCCAAGATAATGCTGCGAATATCGCTAAAAATGTTGAACTTTTTTTAAATATTAAACTATGATAGAACAATATAATATTGGAAAGTTATTTCAGGATTACACGTTGTTTGTGCCTGAAATTCAACGTGAATATGTGTGGGGCAGCGATGTTAATTGCCAAAAGGTAATGATACCTTTCCTTCGGTCTTTGAACCATAATTTGCAAAGTGGTATATATAATATTGGCTTCCTGTATTCATACACAAATTCAGACAAAGATAATTATATCATCGATGGGCAACAGCGTTTCACTACTATTGTTTTGTTGTTGTATGTACTTGCTATTAGTGAAGACAAAAAGTTCGAGGGATATATAGAAGGTGAAAAACCAACTATGCGTTTTTCCTATAGTGTGCGTCCTCAGACAGAGAGTTTTATGCGTAACCTTTTTCGTTCTCGTAAAGTGACAAAGGAAGATATTTACAATCAAATATGGTTTCTTCCAGAATATTCATTTGATATCACAATTAATTCCATAATCAATGCCGTTGAGACGATGTGGAATGAGTTGAGAAATCTTCAGAATCTCACTTTTGAAAAGATTATTAATAATGTAACTTTTTGGTATTTTAATGTTAAAGAAACTTCACAAGGAGAAGAGTTATACATTACAATGAATAGTCGTGGACAAAAACTAACCAATGCAGAGCAAATAAAGCCACATCTATTTGATAAATTGAACAAAGATAACAAAGACGATCATACTGATTATGGCAAACTTTGGGATGATTGGGAGGAGTTTTTCTATTCCAAAAAAGGCAAAAGAAGTATTCAGTCTGTTGATATTGCAATGAATTCATTTCTTAGGGTTATCTATGAAATGGAAACCAAGAAGGAATGTAGAGGAGAAATTCCAACCGAAGGAAACGTTCTTGACTTGCCTTTAATCAAACGATATATGGACGCAATGCAAAAAAGTGCAGGCGATGAGTTGACTAAACTTTTTGCTGGAAATAACGCTGCATATCAAGCATACATCGTGTTGAAAGCATTGATTGCGGAGGGGTTAAAAGAGCTACATCGAGTTGATGACGATAAAAGAATTTACCGTATTTTTACAAATATAGTAGAAAGACGAAAGTACAATTTAAATCAAACAGAATTGCTATCATTCCTTTCTGAATATGCAAAATCTTCGCAACCCTTTTATGATTTTGTGTTGGAACATAAGGGTTTAAGTGAAAATATTTTCGACCAGCATGAACTTTGTAAGATTGGTATTTATAAGATGTATGACAATGATTTGAAAATGCAGGAAAAAGTGGAGCTTGCTTTTGCAGATGCTGAATCAAAATTAGTTTGGAGTGGCGATATAACACTAATGATTGATTATTCTTTATGCAAAAGTGACGGTATAGCTACTTTTGATTTTGAATTATTTAGAGAATATACCGAGAAATTTAATGAGCTTTTTGGTGATGATAAGCTTAAGAGTAAAACAATGGATTTAACTCGTAGATCTATACTCGCTTCTGAATTTCATAATTATCCTCGTGTTTTTCATGGACACACAAATAAATGTTTTGCATACGAAGCAAAGGATTGGCATATTTTATTTTTTGATAAAGATAATCAATCAAAATTGAAAACGTTCATTGATAATTATAAAGGAGAGGATTCATTAAATTTGCTTATAGAACAATTCGACTCCAATAAAGATTGGGCTGAGTTTGTCAAAAAAGATTATCTATTAGAATATTGTGAACATAAAAATATACAATGGAACGAACAATTTGGATGGCTACTTATTAAAAGAGAGAATAAGAAAAGCTGTTGTTCTGTTAAGAATTATCATCTCGAAAACTATTTAAGATTGGATTGGGGTGACGAAAAATGGAAGATTGAGAGATGGGGAAATAATACATTGGCAGTTGTTAATTATAACAGTGATTTTAATTTTGTTTTTTGCGTAAAATACCAAAAAAAGGGAGAGGAGCATTGGAATGTCCATTTTTTCAAAGCAGAGTCGAAATATGGATGTCAGTATCCAACAAGTGATGTCGAAACGGCTTTAAAGGAATATGTCGATGACAAGTGGACTTTCAAAGGTGAAAGATATGAGGCCTCAATTAAATTTGAGCCGGTTAATCAATATGAATATCCAAATGTTAGAGATTTTTTGCGTGGAATAATTGAGAAAATGAAATAGTCACACTTTATGCTCACCTACATCTCCAACACCGACCACTACCGCCGCGTCCTCTCCCATTGTCTCGACGTGAGGCGCACTCTGTGGATTGGGACTGCCGACATCAAAGACCTTTATGTGGAGTCGGGCAAGGAGAAGAAGCCGTTTTTGTGGTTGATTGCCCAACTTATCAAGCGGGGTGTGGAGGTGCGTCTTATTCACGCAAAGGAGCCGGGGCAAAACTTTCGCGAGGATTTTGATAAATATCCTGTGCTTTACGACCGTTTGGAAAGGGTGCTGTGTCCGCGTGTCCATTTCAAAATGTTTGTTTTCGATTGTAAGGAAGTATATGTTGGCAGCGCAAATCTTACAGGGGCGGGCATTGGTATGAAAACCGACCTTCGTAGAAATTTTGAAGCCGGCATCTTGACCGACGACCCCGAAATCGTAGAACAGGCAATGAACCAATTCGACGAAGTATGGATGGGCAAGCATTGCAAATCCTGCAAACGCAGAGATTTTTGCGCAGACCCAGTGGCTTGAACATATAATTTGCAGATTCACTTCCCCAAAAAAGTCCTCAGTGCTTACCAATGGCATTGAGGACTTTTTTTATTCATAATCCAGTCAAAAACTTCTCATTTCCAACGTTTGCGCAATCGTTTGCACACTTTTTAATGCCGAAATCGTACAAAATATTATGTAAATCTTT
>JAEEGK010012539.1_pt1 | contig 19232 bp, 15 predicted proteins | sample 8958771 | NCBI WGS metagenome assembly JAEEGK01 (sample SAMN16246547, study PRJNA631951) | gut metagenome | biome: gut microbiome; feature: rumen; material: SC-attached | host: Bos | place: Iran: Karaj | collected 2018-10
TGTTTTGCGTCATAGAATGCCTTGGAGAGATAAGCGCGGAAACCGGGAGTCGGCACTTTACTTCCCGTTTTTTTGCGCAGCACAAAGCCGGGCTTGGTTTTGTGTTGCCTTTTTCTTAATTTGGGATGTGGAAACCGTCCCCCTGTCCCGCACAAGATACGGTTTTGTTATTCTCGTGTAAATCCTTCCTGCCAGTGCCGTTCATTTATTTCATACTCATCTATATAAATGGAATCATTGAATTTTGCCTGGTCGGTGCTGTAACCTTTTTTCATGGTTAAATATCTGGCTTTTTCTTCTTCCGCTTCTTTTGAAGTTAAAAAAACGCCTATTTCCGTAATTGTTTCTTCTCCTGTTTGTTCGTCAAATATCCATTCCTGTACAAAAAACACTCGTTCAATTTTCCCCCCCTTTAAGGATGAGAGTGAGTATGGGATTATATTAAAATTACAACTTGGGCGTGAAAATCCAGGTAGGGATTTGTAATCATTTTCAACATCTGCACAGGCTGCTAAAGAATTAAAAAAACCAATAAGCATTTTTTCTTCAACAAACTTGCCTGACGCATAATCTATTTGATCCACTGCTTCCATCTTGTAAATTGTTATTGTATTGCTCTTGTTATCCATTTTACTATTTTGTTGAACTCCGTTCCCGGTCCTTTTTTCCAATTTCCTGCACCATACTTGCTATCTAACATCTCTGTAGCGTTTTGCTGAGCCGATAGGTTTGGGTCAACAGATTCCCGATTAGCCCAGTTGGGCTTATCGGTAGCTCTTTCTTTACTGCTCTTTTTTGAGTCTTTCGCATAGTATACAGCCAACGATTCTACTGCAACAGCTGTACCGGTACAAACCATAGCACTTCCCACCTCTGCAGCAACGGCTGAAGTCGCTGCTGCAACCGTACCACCAGCGCCCGCAAAAACAAGTGCTCCTCCGCCCGTGGAGATTGTCGCAAGTATTATTAGGCCTGCAGCCATGACTATTACGCCTACAGCAAGCACATCCTGCCAATCATTTCCATCGGGATCTGAACGGCTTACCGGATTGTTCCCGCAATACGCAAACAGGTTACAGCCCAGCAGCTCCCCGCCGGCTCCCAAATAGGAAAGGTCGTCCGCCGAGATAAACCTTCCCAGCTCCGGATCGTAATAGCGCGTCTGCAGGTAGTACAGCCCCGTCTCCTGATCGTACACATACCCGCGGTAACGGAAGGGATTTTGTACGCCCAACGTGGAAGCCAGGCTTCCGCCTACATTTAGTATCTTGCCCCACGCGTCGTAGCTGTAGGTCACCACTGCCGCGCCGCTGCCGTTCGGGATAGTCGTTATGTCGCCCCGGAGATCGCGCATGCAGAGGTGAATGGGGGCTAACACATGGAACCGGCCTCTGTGCACTGTGATGCGCCGACGTCTGTCAAGGCAAGGTGGAGGTGGGACAAGGAACCGTCCCCTGTCCCACTCAATTCACGAAAGAGGAAACTTTGATCGCAAGCATTTTGTAACCCTCTTTCGCATTAACCGTCCCATATGTTCAAACGTTTTTACCTGCAATCAACACAAGTAACATATAATGCTTTATCCTTTGCTAAAACCATGTAATCAATTCCGACTGCACCGTCTTTCAAGCCAAGTGACTGTGAATAAGAGCCGTCATTATTAAACACAATGTCTCTGCATATAAATGTATCTTCTTTTCCATATGTCTCTCGAATGATATCCACGGCCCGTTCAAACAGTGCGGTAATCTGCTCGGTTTCATTCGCCTGTATAGTAACGTATACTTCCGATAGGTGTTTATCATTTAAAAAGAAACAACTCATTTCTGTGGATGTATCAAATATCTTTGTCTCAAAGGTGTAAACAGTCTTATTTGCATTAGAAAGTTGTTCCCGTTCTATACACGTCCCGGATATTTTTGAGGCTACTGTTTTGGGCGAATCTCCGTAACATATATTGTAATCTTTCAGAATTGCTACAGGGAGCTTTCTGGCGCTGCTGAAAAACATGAGCGCCATAATAAATATAATTGTAATAAATAGGCCGACAAACCATATTATAACTTTTTTCATTATTCACGTATTATAAAAACCCGCTCGAAAGGGGTGGTTTTCATTATTTCTCCTTTCATGCAAAATCGGTTGAACAGCAGGAGCAGTTATCTGCGGTATAATCAGGTCAAGCCATGAGGCCCTGTATCTGTTTTTTTACATCTTGACTGTTATGAGGTAACTCAGACCACAGTAGCTTGCCTGTATTGGTAATCAGTTGGTTAACGCTTGACGTTTCTATTTGCGTAAATACACATGCAAGCCGTCTGTGGAAACAACAATGTTAAATCATCTTAAGTGAGGCAACTCATATACTACTCGGCATCAACATTCGACTGCGCTGTCACCTTAAATTATGCATCATCATATATCCTTATGATAAAGGCTGTTTTACTCCCAATACCTGATGACAGCGGCTTATCAAAAGCGGAGCGAGTATGCCCCGCATAATAAATCATATTGTCATCCACTGTTGTTATTATTGCTGCGTGATAAGCTGAAATTCCGTCATTACTAAAAAACAACAAATCCCCAGACTGCACTCCACCGTTATCTGCAATTTTGGAAATATCATCAACAGACGAAACCGTAATCACTTCTCCATTTATATATCCATTATCTGGATTTGAAAAATATAGGTATTGTTTATTTGCTAATCGCCATGCCTCACCAATGTCCCAATCGTAACGATAATTAGAATGAAACCATGATTTTACCCTTTCACTCAATGAGTACGATGTTTTTTTTGCTTTTTTACAATACCATTCATCTGTCATCTTCACTTCACCAGCACTTAAACATTGTGAAACAAAGTTTGCACAGTCAGTTTTGTATCGATAATACTCGGAATTATACTTGCCAGACCATTTCTCTGCATATTCAACTGCCGCGTTTCTACAATACTGTCCAAACTCATCAGTACAAGTTGCCGGATTATTGAGGCAATACGCAAACATATTGCAGCCCAAAGGACCCTGTCCCGTGCTTGCAAAGCTGTCCGCCGAGATAAACCTGCCCAGCTCCGGATCGTAGTAGCGCGTCTGCAGATAGTACAGCCCCGTCTCCTGATCGTACACGTACCCGCGGTAACGGAAGGGATTTTGTATGCCCAAAGTGGAAGCCAGGCTGCCGCCGATGCTCAGTATCTTGCCCCACGCGTCGTAGCTGTAGGTCACCACTGCCGCGCCGCTGCCGTTCAGGATGGCCGTTATGTCGCCCTGGAGATTGCGCAAGTAGAAATAAGTGATACCGTTCCAGATGACCCCCAGGGGACCCGTGGCGTCATAGATGAAATGCATGAAGTCGTTTGACACCAGCAGGTCGGTCAACCGTCCGCCGTCATAGGCGTAACTGTACCCCGTGTTTCCGCCCCAGCGCCCTGTGCGCCGGCCGTCGGCATTGTAGAAATAGTACCACGTCGTCTGATTCTGTGTGCATGTTTCAAGCTGCCGTCCGTGCTCCCAGGTATAAGCGCGCCTCCCGTCGCTGAGGATATTTCCTATGGCGTCGGAGGTCACGGTGAAACCGCCGCAGCTCGTCAGAAGATCGCCCCAGCTGCCGTCGTAGCCGTAAAGGACGACGTCCAGCACCGTTCCGAGGGCGCCCGTGGTATAACTGTACTCGATTTTGTCCGTTATGTTGCCGCCCGCGTCGTAGCTCCACGTCCAGGTCTTTCCCGCCGCCTGGTTATTCTCCCGGATGAGCCGGTCCGCCTTGTCGTACTCATACGAGGTGGTATTGCTCCCGTCGCTGACCGAGGTCATGTTCCCGTTGCCGTCGTACGTGTAGGTATAGGTCACCTCGTAATTGTCGGCACTGTTTGTCAGCGTATGTACACGGTTGCTGCTGCCCCCGGTCCCCGCGTCGTACGTCATGGAGGTAACGGAATGGGGCATATCATTCAGAAATACGTTCTTTGCGCTGTTCCGCCCCAGATAATAATCATAATAATATTCGGCGGTCACGTTATCGTGCCGTATCTCGGATATCCGGTTGTCCCGGTCATAGCTGTAGTAGGTCTCCCAGGCGCTGTTTCCCAGCTCCTCGCGCTCCATGGATATATTGTTCAGCGCGTCATACTCATAGCCGATCACGCATTCGTAGCCGCCGCCGACCTCGGTGTGCCGTACAAGCCGATCCGTCGGGTCGTAGGTATAGGTCATTGTCCGCCCCGAGGAGCTGTCGATCGTTCTGACAAGCGCACCGTCGTTGTCGTAGTAATATCTGAGTCCGGTCCCGTCCTCCCAGGTCTTCCCGAGTACCCGGCCCCGGTCGTCATATTCGTAGTCGACGTATTTGCCGTTGCCGAAGCTCAGCCGCCTCAGCCGGTTTGTCCCGTCGTTGGTATAGGTATAGCTTGCCAGATTACTGTTCCCTATGGAGACGCTGTTGAGAAGAGAAAAGCTGCCGTAACTCAGCGTATAGGCCGTGGTAGCCGTTTCCAGCCCGGTCAGATTGTCGTCGGCATTGTAAGTATATTCCGTCGTCAGCGTTGTCCATGGGCCCACCGGCTTTTCGGCCGAGGTCATCCGATATACGTCGTCGTAATCATAGCTTGTCTCGGTATATAACGAGTCCTCGGGGTACCGCACCGATCCAAGAATGTTTGTCTGACTGTCATAACCGTAGGCAGTGGTATTTCCCAACGCGTCCGTCATCGAAAGCAGGGTATTGCCCCCGGCGTCATAGGCGGAGCTGACGGTGATCTTGTTGTTCGGTATGCTCCCAACGCTTACCGAGGTGTTGTTGCCGTAGGCGTCGTAGGTAAAGCTGTATACCACCCCCTCATAGCTCGACGCCGTTTTAACATTGTGCCATTCGTCATAGGTGTAGACATAGTACGCTCCCGTGGGCATCATCGCACGGGTCAGGTCGTTGTTTTGGTATTGGTAGCTTGTTATCTGCGCCTGCAGATTTTTTACCGAGGTCAGGTTGCCGCTGCCGTCATAGGTGTAGCTTTCTCCGAACTGCCCCCTGTACAGCTGCACTCCGTCGAAAAGCACGCTGTTTCCGTTGTATTCATACAGCAATTCCACACAGATGTAGCTGTAGGTCCCCAAAGCCACGGCAGGCTTGCAGACATACTGCCAGTCATCGCCGCTGCCGCAGTCGGGATTAAAGCTCGCGTAAACGCTGTTGACGAAATTCGATCCGTTGAAGAAGCTGACGCGCACGCCGAACTTCCGATCCCCGGGTATGCCGCTCTCAGCGCAGCGCAGGGGCAGCGAGTCCCCCTTCGCCCAGGCTCCGAAGACATAGGTATCTCCGTATTCTCCGCTCTCCGGCACGTCCTGCCACAGACGCTTGGATGTGTAGAAATCGCCCTCTATCCTGAACGCGGTGCCGCTGAGCCCCGGCGCGGCCGTTTCGCTGACGGATACCGTATGATCCCCGGGGGTCAGCCCGTATGATCCGCTCCAATTATACAGATTATACCTGAAATCTCCGTTTTCAACAAGATTGAACCTGCTGGCCGTGGGCCGATATTCCATCTGCACCCCGTCAAGATATGCCGTGCCGTAAAAGATTATACTCGCGCTGTAGGTCTGCGGAGTATTTCCGGAATTGACGAAGCTTGCCTCCACTCTTGTCCAGCCGCCGCCGGTGACCGCCTCACTGTCGATGCAGTTTTCCGGATTGTCGAACAGTCTCAGAAAGGCCACGGACCCGTGCTCGACATAGAGCCAGCCCGAGAGAGTAAGGCTCTCTCCCGGCTGCACCGTATATGGCCCGGCGCCGCTTATCGCATAGCCGTATTCGTTCAGGCTCTGGAACTTCAGCGAGCTTGCGCCGAAGTACGCCCTTGTCTGGCTCAGAACCGCGGTCATGCCGGGCCCCGCCGCCCAGCTGCCGTTTTGGTTTTCAAAGTTTCCGTCCGGCAGAAGGTTGGCGACGGTGCTCTGCAGCCGGGAAGCCGCGGTGAGCTGATTGCCCTTTGTCCCGCCCGTATCCGTGGCGTATCTTCCGAAACGGGCATGCCCTTCGTCATCCTGAACGCAGACCGTGTTCCCCCAATCGTTGAACTGAAGGAGCTCCGCGTTGCCCTTCACGTAGGTCTGGCCGTTTTGGGTGTAATGATAATCGGTCAGGGCGGTTTGATTGTGACCGTATTCTATGCAGAGCTTGCCGGCAAAATCCGTCCCTCCCTGCGGGAGGGCAAAGCTTTCCGCTATCTCCGTCACCCGGTTGGGCATGTTTATCTCAAAGGTGTTGTAGGTATAGCTCAGCATATATCCGTCCACGTCCGCGGCCGAGGTCAGAAGGTGGGGATTGCCGGAGCCGATATTGTAGGTATAGTATGACGTCTTCGCGTCCTTATCCGTGATCGAGGTCAGGTTGCCGTTTCCGTCATAACCGTAAGTGACGCAGCTGATCTCAGTATTGCCCGTCCCCATAAAGGCTGTTTTTGAAAGCAGCCCGTTTGTATACGTAAAAGAGTATACCCGCCCCGCGCCGTCTGTGACGGCGGATATCAGAAAACCGGCGGCGTCCGTATACGATACGGTTATGCTGCTCTTCGTCGCCTGATTGTTTGAGATCCGGGTAAGGCGTCCCAGGGAGTCGAACAGACTTGAATTATCATATTTATCCGTGATCGTATAGGTGATGACGTTGTTTTCGATATGCTTTTCCAGCGTCAGCTCTAAGCCGTCCTCATCCTTCCATTTATTCGTTCCCGCGGAGTTGAACCAGTGTACCGTGCCGTCTCCGTCCTCCCAGGTGACTTGATCCTGGGAATATGGATCGTTCGGATCTCCCTCAATCAAATGCAGCCGTTGATTGTAGTTGGTCCTCCAGCCGTATCCCAGGCCGAAATCATTGTTCATACTTTCGTCGGCGTTGTAAACATGGCTGACGGAAACGGGCATCCGGCTGCCGTCAAAGCCCAGGTCGCCGCGGACCCAGACCAGATTGCCGGAACAGGCGTTTACGTGTCCCGTCCCCGCCCGGCCCGCGGAAGCGGAAGAGTAGTCCCAATAGCTCTCCAGGCCGCTGACGTTGCGGTAGATGATGCTGATGAACGGCAGCTCGTCGTAGTAATATCCGTTGCCCATCTGTACCCATTGCACGGCGTTGCCGGTCTCGACATATCCCGGGGCACGGAACATCAAACCGTTGTTGCCGTCCTCGTACCAGCTTCGGACGGCGTCCGTTATCTGCCACACGCCCAGCAGCACGGCCATTTGATTTACTGTCGACATATCTACCGTGGTTTCCCTGACCGAGGGTTGAGATGCCCAGCCGATCGTTTCGGGAGTCCAGGGCTCTTGGACAAGATAGGTCTCAACGGGTATCGGATTTCCGTAGGAATCGCTGCGAAACATATAAATGTTGGATTGCACTATCACGTCCGCGGACGTGAGCTCGGGCAGAGCATTGAATTGCAGATACGTTCTCGCGGCGCCCATATTCCAGCATATGCCGTATCCGCAAAACAGACCGAGGATGTAGTGGCCGAAATCGGCATAATAAAGATCTTCATATTCCCATACGGTCCGGCATTGGCAGTTGAGGTCGCTCAGCTGCGTATTTATGCACGGGTCCAGCACCACCGGCCAGGCGCGCTCTTCCTCGGCCAGCCACTCCGTCGGAAGAAGGTACGTGAGCATATACCCGTCTCCTTCTTCCTTCAGAATGATATCCACGTCCGTGGACATCGCATTCTGCCCGTCAAGCAGAAACGGGGCGGGCATGATAAGCACCGGCTTTTCCTGCGCGTCCGACAGCGTGATCGAGCCGTCTTCTTCGAGCTTGGGGGTCAGCCCGTCGAATTCGCAGTAATATCGGAAGCCCCTCAGCGTTTCGTCAAAAGATGCGAGGATAAGGCTCTCCTTAAGACTATCCGACACCAGGTCATAGCGCAGCGAGGCGCCGGGATATATCTCCGCGTAGCTCAGCGAGGCGAAGACCTTATCGTAGGCCAATCTCTCCGGAGACATTTCCTTCCGGCGCTCCTCCCGCTCCTCTTCGCTTTCCGTTTCCGCCTCCGCCGCCCGGGCATGAATAATGCCGAGGTCTTCCGACTCCGGCATGATATGCAGTTCTCCCATGGGCGCAAAGGACGCCGCACAGCCGTCCGTTTCCACCGTTATTCCGTTTTCTTCGCTGAGCATTACGGGAAAGCTTACCTTCAATGGCTGCGAGGCGGTGGTATATGCGCCGTCGCCCTTTGTCAGGCTGTTGTCCACTTCCTTCCACTCGCCGTTTTCTTCATAGTGCACCGCCACGGGATACACCGCGGCAAGGGTCGTGCCGTCGCTCATCTGAAACTGTTTTGAAAACCGTTCTCTTTTTCCGGGCAGTTCCTCCCGCACGGCGGCTTTCGCCTGCCCGGGCAGTTCCTCCTCCGGCTCGGCGGCTTCGGCCTGCTCCGGCTCTGCTCCGCTTTCCGTCTCCGACGCCTGCGGGCGCAGTTCGTCAGGCTCCGAGGCAAATACATTCATCGGCAGCAGGTTGGCGGCAATGGTTAAAATAAGCAGGATACTGAGAAGCTTTTTCGATATGCTTTTCATAACGTTCCTCCCATTGATAAGGTCTTAATCTGTCGTTTTTTTGTAAAATAACATAATCTATGCAGGTGCGTATTCTGATAGATTTTTACAGCGTATAGCACCCGAAATAATACCGAGAACCGTCCGATTCTATATAATAACAGAGGAAATATCCGCCGATGACATTATAACCGTCGAAGCCATATGTCAAATTAAGCCCGTACACTGCTTTTGCTTCTGCAAGTGATCCCCAAACATGAAATTCCTCAACTTGTTCATCAACGGGTCCGGTCTCGGCAATCGCTGTATCCATCCCGGGATCGCTCTCATCCGCCGCAAATACCAATCCGGATGACAAAACGCTTGCCGCAAGAAGAGCACATACCAATGTCATTAGCAGTTTCTTTTTCATTTCAACCTCCACAAGTATTTGAAAAATTTTTATCTTTATTTCATTAACTCGTTGTAATCCTCCCTGCCGCGAAGACAGGAAAATCGCTCGTCAAGGATATGTTTTTGAAACTGCGTTCTGATCTCGTCCTTTGATTTCGTGGGGAGCAACGGATAGAAGAACGTCCGATCGCTGCTGTCGGTATCATCATAGGACTCGGCAAGCTGACGCTCCGCTTTTAAGGCGCTTACGGCAGCATCGTAATTCTTTCCATCACAGAACAGGAGCGCCTGGTAATAATATGCGTCAAGCAGCAGGCTGAAAAACTGCTCTTCTCCCGACGCGACGTCGGTGATAAGAGCCTTTGCCTTTTCGGCGGCTTCAACGGAATTTATCCTAATCAGATCTGCATACAAATTCATAAGACTCAGCGCTGCAAGTTTTCGCTTCTGATCGATCAGTTCTTCTCCTTCCAGGACCAAAAGCAGAAGGCGATCATAATTCGGCGAAGTTTCCGCAAGCTTTGCGGCCTCGTCCTCTCGTCCCAAAGCGGCCAAAACTCTTACGTGCATATCAATGGCGCTGATAAAATCCGGGTTTTCTTTTCTTACGGCCGAAAAATGTTCATCGGCCAGCGTCAGAAGCTGTATCCTTTTTCCCGGATCGGATTCGTTCTCCGCAACAAAATACTCTTCGCAGGCGAGCTTATATTTGAACATGGAGTGACCCGGGTATTCGGACACCGCCTCTTTTAAGAAGTCAAGTTTCTTTCTCTCGTCAGCGGTCTTGAGTATGCTGCGCCAGGCCGTTTCCAGATCATGGATGCGGTTTTTATTGCCAAGCAACTCATCCACGGAAACATGGAACAGGCTGGCCAAAGAAATAAGGCTCGGTATATCCGGATAGTTTTTTCCGTTCTCCCATTTGCTGACTGCCTGTGCGGAAACTCCCAACAACACGGCAACGGTCTCCTGAGACATGTCTGCCCGCATGCGAAGCTCCCGCAGTCTTTCGCCGAAAACGCTCATTTTCCCGCCTCACTTTTTCGTTGCTTTTTTATATTTATTTTATAAGGGCATTGTGATCGCGTCAACCATACATTCTCTCAACAAAATCAACTTCCGGTTGATTTAACACGCGGGACAGGGAACACCGCATGAAGCAAAACCACGCACACAATGGATAAAAAGGCGGTCTGCGTTTCATGGATTTCGGAAATCGCAAGACCTCCCTCCCGCCGGTAATCACTGCGAGAGAGAGGTCTTTATTATATGATCCGCAGACCGTTTTCAGACTTCCTGCTGTCTGAAATAATCGTCCAGCGGCACAAAGCGGGAAAAGATTCCGAACAGCAGGACGAACAGGGCGAAGATATAATACAGCAGTCTGAAATTGCTGCCCGCGATGGGAGCTGCGATATACGTCGGCACTGCCACGGCCCCTATCAGCTGCACTGTCAGCACCAGGCCGCTGCCCGTGGCCGAATAACGTTTCCCCACCTCGGGCAGATACATCGGCAGGGTAAGAATGAACCCGGCAAAGCCCATCACGAAGTAACCGCAGCCGAACAGGCACAGCGCCAGGATTATCCCTTCGGGCGCTCTCCAGGCAAGGGCGGTAAGCGCCACCGCAAGCACGGTATACGTCAGCATCATCATGCGAAGACGCTTTTTCGTGCCGCCCAGGTATTTGATGATGATCGGAGTGCCGAGCCCCGCCAGCATGTTTCCCGCGCTTATGGCCATGCTCATCAGCCCCGCCGACTTCTCGGTCATGCCCCGTATGGGACAGGGGACGGTTCCTTGTCCCACTCATCAAATCACATTGCGCACCTCGCAGCAGTCGATTTCGGGACGCCCGTCAATCGGTGTGCACAGGGGACGGTTCTATGTGTTCAGCCTCGGCACCCTGTGCCGCCCCGTTTCGCGATAACCGTCCCCCGCGCCGTTCGATCACTCTGTTTCAGTATAGCTTTATGCGCCGGGGCCTGTCAATGAAAACCGGTACAAGGAACCGTACCCCGTCCCATTGTCGGCAAGTCGGCCCCGGCGGTCATGACCGCCGGGGCCGATTTTTTCACACGCGGGCAGCATTGTGATGCTCCTGCTTCATTTCGTACATTCCCTCATCCAGTTCCTTCAGGAAAGCGTCAACGCCCTCATTTCCGTAACTGCCGATACCGTAAGATATCGAGATCCCGTATGCGCGTCCCTCGCTGTTGTACTTATCAAAATTCCGTTCGACGTTATCCATATAGGCCTTCATGGCGTTCGGGTCGTCCGTCATTTTAAGCACTATGAATTCGTCGCCGGCAAAGCGAAACACCAATTCATTGCCGAGACGTGACCGTTTCAGGATATCCGCCACGGTCTTTATCGCTTTATCGCCCTCCGAATGGCCAAAGTTGTCGTTTATGGATTTGAAGCGGTCGATATCCATCATAGCCCCGGAGAAGGCTCTTCCCCGTCCGGCCCAGGAGGAAAGAATATGGTTGAGATACTGACGGTTGTAAGTATCCGAAAGCGAATCGACGTACGCCATCTCATTCTGCTGCATCATGAACAATCCTACCAGGCCGAGAGCGGCGGCTACCCATGCGAGAGAAAGGCCGTAAAACAAAAACTGCAGTCCCGCCCCGATAATGATCGGGAGCGTGAACATATTGATATTGAAAAAAGCCCTCGCGCCCTTTTCTCTTTCATAGCGCCAGGTAAGGACCATGCCCGACAGGCAGAAGTACAGTATGACCGCATAGTAAAAATAGCTGAACGCTTTGCGGTGATATACGTTGTTTTCGGAGATGGTGAACGTGATCGGCGTCAGCAGGTTCAAATAGGTTATCGCCAGCATTACGATGCCGACAATGATCTGGGGCTTGTATTTCTTCGTTATCCTGCTCAGATCGCCGTAGAGCCCGAGGTCCACGAACACCAGCACACAGAAAGGAAGAAGCAGATTTACGGTGTACAGATAGGTGTTGGCGGCATAGTTGAGCAATATCGCCCCCGGGAACGTCCTTCCGTCCAGCCAGTATGACAGAGATTCCGTAATGCAGCCCAGCAGCACGCCGTAAACCATGATCGAATATACCCTGTCCTCGGCACGATTTCGCAGGAGCTTTGCGCGGGAAACATATTGCAGAATGAGCAGGATGACGATCCCGATACCGTTGGAAATGAAAACCGGCCGCAGATCCATGATGCGATCCTCCGATTATTTTCCGTGTTCCGCAAACGGAAGAGGCGCGCGCCGTCCGCGGGTGCTTATTAAATATACATATTCAGTTTATTATATACCTTATTACGCAGTTATTTCAAGTGTTTTGGACGATCGAGCCTCTGCCGCCCGTGAAAGGATCCTTTCGGTGATTTTTGCGGGTCCGCAAACGCAGAGAAAAACGGGTCCGCCGCAAATCGTCATTTGCGGCGGACCCGGACTGTCTGCGCCTTATTTATTGTTTTGCTTCCTGTTCGGCGGCTTTTTCAGCCTTTTTCTTTTTGGAGTGACGCCTGACGATCAGTATCACGATCACCGCTATCGCGGCCGGGAGCACCAGCACGGGCAGCGCGCTCACGATAAATACCACTATGTTCTTGCAGGCGTCCACGAGCCATTCAAGAGAATCGGTCAGCCCCTCGGCTACCTCCTGTCCGAAGGTCTTGGATATCACGGTTTCGCGGGTAAGCTCGTTTACCTCTCTGAGATGGATGCTTACCGTGGAGTAGTTTATCTTGCTGTCCCAGTTCAGCAGCTGCGAGGTAACGGACTCGATATTGTACCTTACCTCTCCGAGCCGCTCCTCGACCATGATCATGTCCTCGACGTTCTCGGCCTTTTCAAGCATGGCGAGCAGGCGTTCTTCCTCGGTGCGGTAGGTCTTCAGTCTCGACTCGGTATCGTTGTACCTCATCGTGATGTTTTCGGCGTTCTCGTAGGCATAGGTCACGTTGCCCAGCCCGCTCAGACCGCCGTAAACGCTCTTGTAGTTCTCTCGCGGCACGCGAATGGTAAAGCTGGCTTCCCTGTAGCTTTTAGAGCTGTAAAAGCTGGTGTAGTAATCGGTGCCGGTAATGCTGGAGCTTTCGATAAAGCCGCTGTAAAGCGTAACGAGCCTGTAAACGTCCTCGACCGACTTGTCAAACTCCAGCGTTTCTATTTCCGCGCTGACGGAATAGATTATTTTGTCCATCGCGTCGGCGTTCGCGGCAGGCGAGCCGGACACGGGAGGAAGCATTTCTCCTTCTCCGCTTTCCTTGGCGTAGTAATAATCGCCGTCCGCCGCTTCGCCATAGTCGTACCCGCTGCCGCTGTATCCCCCGTAAGCGCCGGGCTCCATGGGCGCGCTTTGCTTGTTGTCGCTCATCCTGCCCCCGCAGCCCGCGAAGCAGGAAACGATAAGAATAACGCAAAGAATGAGCGGGATCTTTTTCATATTCGATCTTCTCCTTGTACCGTTATTGCAGTGCCTTTTCGTTTCTTTAGACGAACGGGGGCAAAAAATGTTTCACGGTCCGGAGGTATCAGTACGCTACGCCCCAGATGACCTCCTTGTCCGCCGGCCTTCCGCAGCAGGGGCAGACGTCGCCGAGCTTTTCCTGCGCCAGGGGCATGCAGCGCGACGATACGCCGGCAACGTCCTTGAATTTCAGCTCGCAGGCCTCGTCGCCGCACCACATGGTCTTGATAAATCCGCCTTTGGTGCGTATGATCTCGGCGGCCTCGTCCAGGGAATCCGCCCGGAAAATATTCTCATCAAGGTTTTTCTTTGCCTTTTCATACAGGCCGTCGTGAACGGCGTCGAGCATGTTCTTTACGGTTTCGGCAAGCCCGTCCAGGGATACGAACGCCTTTTCTCCGTTGTCGCGCCTGACAAGCACGCACTGACCGTTTTCGATATCCTTGGGCCCTATCTCCAGTCTGAGAGGAATGCCCTTCATCTCATACTGCGCGAATTTCCATCCGGGGCTCTGATCGGACAGATCGGTCTTTACCCTTATTCCCGCGGCCTTGAGCGCCGCGGCCGTTTCCTCCGCTTTTTCGGTCACGCCGGGCTTATGCTGCGCTATGGGTATCACCACGAGCTGCACGGGGGCGACCCTCGGGGGCAGGACAAGACCGCTGTTGTCTCCGTGGGTCATTATCAGGCCGCCTATGGAGCGGGTCGTAAAGCCCCAGCTGGTCTGATAGGGGTTGACCGCCTGATTGTTCCTGTCGGTAAAGGTGATATCGAACGCCTTGGTAAATCCGTTTCCGAAATAATGGGAGGTCGCCGCCTGCAGGCCCTTGCGGTCGTGCATCATGCACTCCACACAGTAGGTACGCTCCGCGCCGGCGAATTTTTCCTTTTCGGTCTTTATGCCCTTGACTACCGGCATGGCAAGAAGCTTCTCATAACACTCGGCATATATCTCGAGCATCTGTTCGGTCTCTTCAATGGCCTCCTGCTCGGTGGCGTGGATGGTGTGGCCTTCCTGCCAGAGGAACTCACGCCCTCTCAGGAACGGGCGGGTGGTCTTTTCCCATCTCAGCACGCTGCACCACTGATTGTATTTCATCGGCAGATCGCGCCACGAATGCACCACGTGGCTCCAGTGATCGCAGAACAGAGTCTCCGAGGTCGGACGAACGCAGAGCCTTTCGGGCAGCTCCTCGCTGCCGCCCACCGTGACCCACGCGCATTCCGGCGCAAAGCCCTCCACGTGATCCTTTTCCTTCTGCAGGAGACTTTCGGGGATCAGTAAAGGCATTGAAACGTTCTCATGGCCCGTTTCCTTGAACCTTCTGTCAAGAAAAGCCGTTATATTCTCCCAGATGGCATAGCCGTACGGACGCAGTATGAACATGCCCTTGACGCCGGAGTAATCAACGAGCTCCGCCTTAACGCAGATATCGGTAAACCACTGGGCAAAGTCTGCCTCCATATCGGTTATCTGTTCAACTTTTTTTTCTTTTGCCATCGTTCGTGACCGTCCTTCTCAAATGTATACTCTCTTGTCGTGATGACCGCGGCGCGCGAAACGCGCACGGAACAATATGTGTATTCTACCCGACAGGCTTATAAAAGTCAATCATTATGAGCCTCCCCGGCGGAAATGAAATGCGGGACCGCATCCGATCGGAATGCGGTCCCGCGGCAAAGCTTATTGCGTCGTATCTGACTTCCGGTAAAGTACCGGCGTCGAAATTACTTCTCCCAGTCGGCCTTGAGCTTCTTGGCGAGCTCGGCGGCGGAGGCAGCGTCTTCGGAGTAACCGTCGGCGCCGACCTCATCGGCAAAGGCCTGGGTGACGGGAGCGCCGCCGATCATGATCTTGACGGTATCGCGGAGACCTGCAGCTACGATCGCGTCGATAGTGTCCTTGATGGCGGGCATGGTGGTGGTCAGAAGAGCCGACAGCGCAACGATCTTGCAGTCGGGGTTTTCCTTCATGGCCTCAATGAACTTCTCGGCCGGTACGTCAACGCCCAGGTCGATGACTTCAAAGCCTGCGCCCTCGATCATCATTCCGACGAGGTTCTTGCCGATGTCATGGAGGTCACCGGCGACGGTGCCGAGGATCAGCTTGCCGGCGGACTCGGTGCCGGCGGCCTTCAGATGGGGAGTAAGGACCTCAACGCCCTTTTTCATTGCACGGGCGGCGATCAGCATCTCGGGAACGAAGATCTCGTTGTTCTTGAACTTCTCGCCGACAACGGCCATGGCGCCGATCATGCCGGTGTTAAGGATCTCGGCGGCGGAAGCGCCCTCATCAAGAGCTTCCTGAACCAGACCCGCAACGATCTTAACCTTGCCTTTTTCTACTGCAGCTGCGACTTCTTCGATCTTAGACATGAAAAATTCCTCCTGTAAAAATATTTCTCCTTAATTTGCTTTGTTCTTTTTTCTCTTTTTTATTTCTTTTTATTTACCGCTGCGATCCTTTCCTCTCTGAACGCAGTGATATACTCCATGCAGAAATCGTCCATGCCGAGCAGAGCCTCGGTGGCGTAAATAACGCCGAGAAGCTGCTTGTCCAGCGGATCGAAAATTGCGCTGTCCATACCGGCGTTCATGGCAAGCACGACAAAGCCGATGTTGACCAGCTTACGGGCGGGCAGGTTGAAGGAAATGTTGCTGACCGCGCCGCTGATGTGGATGGTGGGATATCTCTTCTTGATGGAGGTGATGACCTCGATGACCATGGCTATGCCGTCCTCGGAGGTGCAGAGCATCTCGACCAGGGGATCGATATGGATCCTGTTGGGAGCGATGCCGTACTTCTCGGCCTCGGCCATGATTTTATCGAAAACTCTCAGACGGTCCGCGGCGGACTTGGGTATGCCGGTATCGTCGCTGAGCAGGGCCATGACTTCCCACTTGGTGTCGGCTATCGCGGGGAAAACGAGGTCGATCTTGTTGCCCTCGCCGGAGACGGAGTTGACAAGACCGGGCTTCTTGACGTAGGGCAGAAGCTGCACGAGGCACTCCGCGTTGGGGCTGTCGACGCTGATGGGTGTATCGGTGGCGTCCTGGACAAGATCCAGCATCCAGCGCATGGTGTCGAATTCCACCTCGGGAGCGACAGAGGAGCAGACGTCGATGTAAGTAGCGCCGGCTTCGGACTGTCTTACGGCAAGATCACGCAGGAAGGCTTCGTCCTTCTCGGCGATCGCTTTTGCCACGGAGGGAATGGATCCGTTGATCTTTTCGGCGATAATGATCATTTTGAAAAATCCTCTCTGATGTTGAAATTACCTGTTCATATGCCGCTGCGCGCGGCGTCTGCGCTTCCTTAAGTGATTATATCAAAGAAAGCGCAAATAAACAACAGAAATTTTCCGTTGGGAAAAGGTTTTTATTTTACGGTCTTCTTTGCCGCCTCGATAACGTGCTTTACAAGCACGCTGGTGGTGACGGTGCCGACTCCGCCGGGTACGGGGGTGATGGCGGCTACGACGGGCTCCGCGGCCTCGAAATCGACGTCGCCCTTCATGTTGCCTTCCTCGTCGAAGTTGATGCCCACGTCGATAACGATCTGGCCCGCCTTGAAGAAGCCCTCGCCTACCACGCCGGCCTTGCCCGCGCAGGCGATCACTATATCGGCCTCACGGCAGACGGCGGCCATGTCCTTGGTCTTGGTATGGCATACGGTAACGGTGCCGTTCTTGCGTATCGCCATGATCGCGGCGGGCTTGCCCACGACGAGGCTGCGGCCAATCACGACCACCTTTTTGCCGGTAAGATCGATGCCGAAATGATCAAGGATCTCCATGCAGGCGGTAGGCGTGCAGGGGGGATAACCCAGCTCGGTGCAGGCATAGGTGCCGGCCATGCTCAGGTCCGTTATGCCGTCCACGTCCTTTTCCGGGGCGAGTCTGTTGCGGACGAAATTCTCGTCGATATGCTTGGGAAGCGGTCTGAACAGCAGGCAGCCGTGAATGGAGCTGTCGGCGTTCACCTCGTCGATGACCTTGACCAGCTCTTCCTGCGTCGCGTCGGCGGGCAGAACGAAGTTTTTAACTTCGACGCCGATGCCCTTGCAGCGGGTCATGGCACCTTTTTCGTAACTGATGTCGTCGCCTCTCTCGCCTACGCGGACGATAGCGAGCGTGGGCTGAACGCCCTTTGCCTGCAGAGCTTCCACGTCGGCGATCATTTTTTCCTTCATCGCGGCTACGACTTCTTTGCCCTTGAGTATCTCAGCCATTGCTACAAACTCCTTTACGCTTTCAGTCTGCCGAATACGCTTTCAAAGATCGCGTCCGCTTCGGGAACGTACTTATCCAGCATGGCAAGTGCTTTTTTGTTGAGCTCTTCCGCGTACTCTCTGTCGGTCATCGCCTTGGTGTTGATGAACACGTTCAGGCTCGCGCCCTGAAGAGCGGCGCGGCAGAAAGCGGCTCCCACGCCGGCGTCGGAAAGAGCGAGCGTGCTGCCCTTGGCGGCAAATTCCTTCTGCAGTTCAATGCCCTCGCAGCACTTCACCATGATCTCCATGGGGACGGAGCAGGCGTCGCGCAGGCACTTTTCCATAATGCGGGCCTTCTCGGCCTTCTGCTCCTCGGTGTCCTTGGGCAGGCCGTAGGCTTTGGACAGGGGCTCGAAAACGACCGCGTCCTCGTCTATCTGCCGGAGCATGGCTGCGCGGACCTCTTCCGCCTTCTTCATAAGCTCGATGATCTCCGCCTCAACGTCGGCATATTTTTTCTTGCCGACGGTCAGGGCGCCGACCATGGATCCGAGGGCTACGCCTACCGCGCCCACAAGCGCCGACGCACCCCCGCCTCCGGGCACGGAGGCCTTGGAGGCGAGGACGTCGGTAAACTCATTTATGCTCTTATCAAGAAATGACATAAGCTTACCTCAATCAGTCGAATATCAGAACAGGCCGCTGACCTTGCCGGTCTCCACGTCTATGTCTATGCGGCGATAGGCGGGATCGGAGGAGGTGCCGGGCATCATGCTGATCGTGCCTGCCATCGGGCAGAGGAACTTCGCGCCGCCGTAGACGAGTATGTCGCGGATGGGCAGACGCCAGTTCTTGGGAACGCCCTTGAGAGAGGGCTCGTTGCTCAGGGACAGATGAGTCTTGACCATCATGGTGCAGAAATCGGCGTAGTGAGGATCGGACTCGAAGCGCTCGGCCTTCTCGGTGGCCAGAGGCGACCAGTCGACGCCGTCGGCGCCGTAAACTTCCTTGGCAATGAGCTCCACGCGCTGACGCAGAGGCATTTCCAGAGGATAGAGGTACTTCAGCTCAACGGGATCGTTGCAGGCATCGACAACGGCTTCGGCCAGCTCGATGGCGCCTTCGCCGCCGTAACGCCAGTGATCGGAAGCGGCGCAGCGGACGTTGTTCTTCTTGCACAGCTCTTTGATCAGGTTGATCTCGGCGTCGGTATCGGTGTAGAACTTGTTGATGCAGACGACGGGGCTTATGCCGCTCTTCTTAACGGTATTGACGTGGTGGAACAGGTTCTCGCAGCCCTTCTCGAGCAGCTCGAGGTTCTCGGTCTTGTACTCCTCGGGCAGAGGCTTGCCGGCAACGACAGCCGGGCCGCCGCCGTGCATCTTGAGAGCGCGGACGGTGCAGACCAGGACGGATACGTTGGGCTTCAGTCCGCTCAGGCGGCACTTGACGTTCCAGAATTTCTCAAAGCCGATGTCGGCGGCGAAGCCGGACTCGGTGACGTGGTAATCAAACAGCTTGAGGGCGAGACGGTCGCCGATGATGGAGCTCTGTCCGATGGCGATGTTGGCGAAGGGGCCGGCATGGACCAGGCAGGGCTGATGCTCGACGTTGTAGCAGAGAGTGGGG
>JAEEGK010012540.1_pt1 | contig 19232 bp, 20 predicted proteins | sample 8958771 | NCBI WGS metagenome assembly JAEEGK01 (sample SAMN16246547, study PRJNA631951) | gut metagenome | biome: gut microbiome; feature: rumen; material: SC-attached | host: Bos | place: Iran: Karaj | collected 2018-10
TCGCCGCCAGATCCTCTCTGGGAAGCGCTTCCCTCTCCTCCGGGAAGAAGAATCTCTCGCCGGGCTCCGCCAGATATGCTTTCGCAGCGGCTATGAAAGTCCCCATGGTGTCCTCGTGGACCGCGGACGCGACGTTGCGGCGGGAATCCACCGGGTCATACACCACCAGCGGGGCGACCATGGACGGCCCTTTCCCCTCGATCGCGATGGTATAGTTGCTCTTCCATTTCTGGGAGCCTTCGAGGACGCCTCTGAACGACCCGTAGTGGACGACCAGCACTTCGCAGAGATATCCGGAGAATCCTCTGGCATCCTGCTCCGCCCCATAGGTGCCTATGCCCTTCATGAATCTCTTCAGCAGGCGGACCTCGTTCTTCTGCTTCGAATCGAGGTGGGACAGGATGTATTTCGTATGGAACGGGGTGCGGTCCACCGCGCTCTTCAGCTTATCCGTGCTGTCGAGGCGGTAGCAAGGGACCAAATCCACGTCTATCCCTTCGAAATTCCCTCTGGTATACGGGTGGTCCGAGAACATTCTGGTTCCGTGGAGGATGTCCTCGCCGATCTTCAGCCCGATCCTTTCGAGCTCGTCGTGAGGGACGGTGCTGGGGAACATCATGAAGACGTCGAAATCGGGGTCCGAAAGGAACGTCCCTTTGGAGAAAGAGCCCGCCAAAGTGACTTCCACGTCGATGCCGTGCTCTGCCGCGTATCCCGTGACTTCGGCGATAAGGCGCCGCGATTTATCTTCGAGCTCGGCCACGTACTCCTCGGAGGGCACTATCCTTTCCAACACGCGCTCCTCAACGTCCATGCGTGTCCCGTACTTTGAAACCCGATATAATGGTTGGTACCGATTATCCGAGGTTTGCGCGGTGAAGATACATTTCCGATGTGATGAACGCATTTCCGCTGGGAGGCGGTATGATTTCGATTATGGGGCGGAAAGGGCATCATCTGGAGTCGCTGAACCCTCGCTGATTTTTTAGGTCGATGTTAAATAATGATGGTGATGTTATATTTTTTAGTTGATATTTTGTCTATAAAGAAAAGACATGACCTCGCCGATACTCCAAACATGATCTGTCAGACCAATTTCCATGGCAGGAGTTACAGCCTTGCGCTTTCCGTTGTTCTTCTTCTTCGAAAGCGAAAGAGAGGCATGCGGAGTGCAAAGATTGTAGTTCGATTTCAACAGATCCAGGCAGTCCTGAACGGACTGCCTGTTCCTGCCGAAGGTAATGGACCTCCTTCTCAAACGGGAGCAGAAGCATCTCAACGTCAGGTTCTGGCGCTCGATAGCCGAGGTGTTGAGGAACTCCTCCGGCACATGGCCGTATGCAACATAACGATGGACGCTCCTCAACTTCCTGCCTTCGCGAGTCTTCTCCACGATGCCGTAGTTCAGGGCCGTGCTGGGCTCCCTGTGACACCCTCTCCTTCCTCTGCCCGTGTTCCAGACCTCGTAGCTGTAGCGGTCGAAGAGTGCTTTCTGATACGGCTTGTAGCCATCAGTGACGAATATAGGCATGTGCCCCCACGAAATCTTGTCGAGCTCCCCGTTGACAAAGCGGTTGCACACAGTCCTGCCCCTGCCGTCGGCCACGATTCCAAGCAGATATTTTTCACATGAGCAAAACGAGGTCCAGATCCAATCTCCGTCCTCTTTGAAGTGGTCTCCAACGGAAATCAGGTTTTTTTTAGAGTGTACAGAAGCTCATCGAACTGGAGAGCCTGCGGACGGACACCTTTAGACTCGAGAGCAGCGGAGACCTTGGCGGCATGCTTGCCGCCTTTGCTTGTCCTTTTGAGGACGGTCTTAGGAGTGCATCCGACAACTTCGGCCGTCCTCCGGACGCTAAGGCCATTAGCCTGGCAGGCCACGATCAAATTATGCTCCTCTTTGGATAGGTGGGTATATTCGTAAGCAGTGCCAGTGCGGTCGTTGAACACACGACCGCAGGCCTTACATTTGAACTTGCGGACGGTTCCTGATTTGGTTTTATACGTACCGTTATCCACGATGTTGCCTTCACCGAGGACTCCGTAATACTCGCATTCTTCGTTGGGACAGGATACATCCGTATACTTTTGCTTTGGGCCCCGTTCTCCCATTTAACCACTAGAATGAGATGGGAGTATAAATATAAAATATCAACTAAAAAGTATAACATCACCTTCGATCTTTTTGGATCTCATCTCAAACGGAATCGATATGGTATTACTATAGTACTCAATATCGAAGAACCCTTTACCCACATAGCTTTTCGAGTACAGCCTGTATAATATCTTATTGTTGTTAGAGTTAAAGATGCTAGGTTTTAGCATTAACGTTCCGTCTGCATCCGATAAAGATTTGAGCTGATTTCTGACTCCGTCAGTCTTCGATTCCAGTTCTATCTCATATTCTGTTTCTTCAGATAGCAGTATAGGGGAAAGATAGGGGTCGCTTCCGCAGTATACCTGTATGCCGATGTCAGGGTCTATATCGGATTTTTCCCTGATCATATGGACGTTCCGGGAACTTTCCATATCAATGTACTCGGGAGGTATGATGTCGGACGGCATATCGTCTGTTTTGGAGCCGTTGCAGGCGATTTTCAGAGTGGCCACTAGACAGTCTTTGACGCGGTAATCTATCGATAAGATCTGTTGACCGTCAGTTGAAGGATACATACCGCTGCTTCTCCAGGGTCTTGACCATCCTCTCGATTCTGGATGCGGACCTGTCGTATCCCTCGTCAATGCAGATTGTTTGCATGGATTTCAGTCCGTCAGCGATCTCCTGTCCTCCATGTATCTTCGGCAGGATCTTCTGCTTGATCTGGGAGTCGAAGAACCTCTTGTATTGATGGAAGTCGCCGTGTCCGGTATAGTTCCAGGCGGCGTACATGAAGCGCATGATTTCGTCGATGGTCCTCAGGCCTATGGGAAGTCCCATCGACTCCATGCATTCCTGCAGCTTCTCAAGGTCATCGGCGATCGTGTCGGCAACCTGGCCGTTTCCAGAGGAGCGGATTGCTTTGATGATGTCGGGGCCTTTCATTCTCCTGATGGCTATCCCGTTCATGCAGTCCTGGAGATATTCCACATTCCCTGCTGGAGTTCCATTCGGTCCATTTCCGGACAGATAGGAGGATGCGGGGACGGAACCGAATTCTATGACGTTGGCGCGGTCAAGGACCTTGGGCGAGAACGTGTATGTCGTCTCATCCACGTTCACGGTTCCGACTATCATGAGGTTGTCCGAGATCTGCACCTGATCAGGGATGGAGTCGTCGCTCCCGTTGTCGATGCATATCGCCTCCCCGCTTTCCATGGAAGACAGGATGTCCGAGAAATAGCGCTCCACGTGGGAGAGGTTCATCTCGTCCAGAATCAATAGGAACGGCTCGCCCGGGTTTCTATTGGCCCGGATGATCAGGTCTAGGGATTCAGTGCTTGAATATTTGCCGTTCAGAACATTCCTGTATCCCATGATGAAGCGGCCCTCGGTCCAATTCGATCCTACCGGGACGATACGATAGTTGCTGCCGGAGGTCTTTCCTTGGGGGATGAACATCCGAAGGACTTCCTTCTCCTTTCCTTCAGTTTTCAGCCTTGTTATTTCGTCAGCCAGCTCATCGCTGTCCCTGAACCAGAAACGCGGGGTCAAATCGATCTCTCCCGTGGACTTGACGTTTCCAATCTCCACCTTGTATTCGCCATTGGCTTTTCTTCCGTCGAAAGGAAGGTTGTTGAAGAATTCATCCCTGCTCAGCGTGAATCCGCGGTTCTTGTCCGATTTGTTCAGAGTCACGCTGAACTCGGCCGTTTTGTATTCCTGGCCGGGTTTCGACATGAATCTGCCGTAAGCTTGCGCCAGCTTCGTCTTGCCGGTTCCGCTGCCTCCGCTCAGAATAACGAAGGGCTTGACCTTCAGAGAAAGCAGGAAATCCTCGACCGTCTCAATAGGGAAGAATAGCTTTTCTTCTGATAGATAGTCGAAGAAATTGATACGGTCGCTTGCCATACGAAGATGTATGCCGTTCAAGTTGATAGGGTTTGTTCGTTTTGAGCATCGAACAAGAGGAAGTACTATAGTTCTACCAATGACTGAAGTACCTTGTTTGAAAAGAATGGCCGGAACCTTTCGATCCCGGCAATTGTTTGTTTACAGGCTCATGGCCCTCTTCGTCAGGCTCACGCCCATGTCGTAAGCGTTCTTCAGGTCGGTCTCGAAGTGCTCGTCGCGGTATCTCCTCTTGTCCGCCTCGTCGAAGAGGTTGAAGTCGTACTTGGAGTAGTCCCTGAACTGGTACGTGTTGCAGATGTACAGCAGCTCGTTGTAGCCCATGATCTGCCTCATCGTGTTCGCCGTATCGGACAGGAGCATCGGATAGTTCCACTTCTCCATGACGTCCTCGGGGCAGTTCATGGTATAGATGAGGCCGGTGGGGACCTCCTTGTCCCTGATCACGATCTGCTTCCCGTCCTTCCACATGTACGTCCCGATCGGGAACAGCCAGCGCTCGATGAAGGACCTGACCTGTCCCGGGGCCTCGTTGTAGAACACCGGCGCCCCCACTATGACCACGTCCGCCTCGCGGCATTTCTGCAGGATCGGGGTGAGGGCGTCCTTGTAGGCGCACAGCCCGTTCGTCTTGGAGTTCTTGAGCTTGCATGCCAGGCACTCGATGCATCCCTTGTACTCGATGTCGTAGAGCCTGACCTCCTCGGTCTCGAATCCCTGGGACCTCAAGCCTTCTGCAGCGCTCTTCAGCGCCTTGTCTGTGTTCCAGTTCTTGCGGGGGCTCCCGTTCACGATCACGGCTTTCATGCGCCCGGCATCGCATCGCGTGTTTATATGGAGGTTGCTCGGAGAATATCCGTAAGCACGTAGGCGTCCACGACCTCCCCGATGTAGACGACGTGGTCGTCCTCGTCGGTGTCGTGGTCCCTCTCCGGCATGTGGGGGTAGAACCTCCTCCTGACGTCCTCGGGAATGAGCGACACGTCCTGGTCCTGGCGGTAGACGACCTTGCATTCCAGCGTCATCGGGAGCTCCAGGATCCCGGGGACGGTGATCCTCTCACCATCGACGAGGGTCATTCCCGCCTCCTTCACCTTGTCCACGTCGCGGCCGCTCTTTCCTCCGCAGACCTTGAAGATCTTCTTGTCGTAAGGGCCCGTGGGGATGTTGACGGTGAACTCTGGGTTCCCGTCCAGCATCTCGCGGGTGAACCTGCTCCTTCTCACGAACGCTATGAACACCGGCTTCGCCCACAGGTTCCCGAGGGCGCCCCACTCGATGGCCATGGTGTTCACCTTGTCCCCGCATCTGGAGGTCAGGAACACGCAGCGTTGAATCGCGCTGACGATCTCCCCGGAGCGGTCGAAGACGTCGAAATGCTCCCTTTCTGCCATGACGGCAGGAAGGACGTGCGGGATACAATACCGTTCCGTCCTCCTTCCGCTCACGCCGGAACGAAGGTCCTGGCCTTTCTCTTTTTCTTCGAGTGCCTTCCGGGCTTCCAGGGGTCGTACGTCAGGAGCGCCGCCGCGGCCAGTATGACCGCCACGGACCCGGCGTTGTGCACCAGCGCCCCCTCCACCGGCCCTATGGTCCCAGTGAACGCCAGGACGGTCGCGGCCAGGTTCAGCGTCAGGGAGGACGCTATCCCTATGCGGATGGTCTTGAGCGTCCTCCTGGCCATGGAGAACACCCCCGGGAGCACCGCCAGGTCCTCGCCCATCATCACGATGTCCGAGGATTCCGATGCGAGCCCGCCTCCGCCTATGGACACCCCTACGTGCGCCCTCTTCAGCGACGGGGCGTCGTTGACCCCGTCCCCTATCATGCAGCACCTGCCGTCCTCCTCGATAGAAGACACTATCCTGAGCTTGTCCGAAGGCATGCATTCCCACACGGCGTCGTCCAGCCCCAGCTCGGCGGACATCCTCCTGGCCGGGGCCTCCGAATCGCCGGTGAGCATTATCCTGCGCAACCCGAGCATCCTCAGGTGGCGTGACGCCCATTTCGATGACGGGCGGAGGGTGTTGCTCAGCAGTGCGTATCCCGCGGACTCCCCGTCGATCCCGACCAGGACGCACAGGAACCCTTCGGATTCGCGCCTCTCTGTCTCTATCTCAAGCTTCTCGATACCCCCGGGGCAAATTCTCCGCAGGAGGGCGCGGTTCCCCACGGTTACGGCATGGCCACACACCTTTGCGCGTATGCCCTGCCCGGGTATGTATTCGAAGTCCTCCACGGCATCATCCGTCTTCACGGATCCGGCGATGGCCTTCCCGATCGGATGCTCCGAGAGCGACTCCGCAGCGGCGGCAAAGCGGGAGATCTCCTCATTCCCGTATCCGGAAACCGAGAAGAACCCGAGGCACTCCATCCTGCCGGTGGTCAGGGTCCCGGTCTTGTCCATCAGCACGGTCCCCACGTCCGCCATCCTCTCCATGGCGCCGCCGTCCTTCACGAGCACCCCGCGCCCGCTCAGATTGGCCGCGGCGGCCATCATCGCCGTCGGAGTGGCAAGGACAAGGGCGCAGGGGCAGAACACCACCAGGACCGTCACCGCGCGCTCCACGTCGAGCGTGAGCAGATATGCCAGGACGGAGCCTGCCAGCGCCATGACGACGATGCGCGAAGCCCACCTGTCCGCCGTGCGTACCACTCTGGATCTGTTCGCGTCCGCCTCGCGGATCAGCCTCTCCATGCGGGACGCCGCCGACCCCTCCCCGGCGTTCTCCACCTCTATGTCCAGGCATCCGTACATGTTGGCCGTCCCGCCGTACACCTTGTCCCCGGCGGCGACGTCCTTTGGCACAGGCTCCCCGGTCATCATGGACGTGTCCACCGACGACGTCCCCGAGACGACCTCTCCGTCCGCAGGGATCGTCTCGCCCGGAAGAACACGCACGATGTCACCGCGCATCAAGGAGTCCGGGCTCACGTCCTCCGTCCCGTTTCCGTTCACGATTCTAGCTTTGTCAGGCCTGAGCCCGGCCGCCATGCCTATGCGGGAGTTCGCGTGGGCCACCGTGGCCTCCTCCAGGAACGAGCCGACGCCCATGATGACGGAGACCTCCGCGGCAGCCTCCAGCTCTCCTATCAAAACGCTGGCGGCGATGGCGATGGAGACGAGAAGATCCGCCGTGATGTCATGCTCTTTGGCCAGGGCGACCGCCGCCCCGGCGATTATGGGTATTCCGCAGAGGACTATCGGCACCCAGACGAGCGCCTCCAAGCCTTCCAGCGTCATCGACGCGAGAAGCGACAGCCCTCCGGCGAGGATGGCCCCCGCCTCCTTCCGCTGAGCCTTCAAGGATTCGGTGATGATGCCCATGATATACCCATATGGGGTATCTCATATATACCCTATGGGGGTATTATCGCAGGCTTCAGATCTTGGAATACTGCTTCAATACTTCCTCGAAATCCGCCAGGGTCTTGTCGACGTCCCCGCTCACCACCCCGTCCTTGACGCAGTGGTTGATGTGCCCCACCAGGATTATCTCACCGACTTTGTGCAGCGCGCTCTTGATCGCGTTCACCTGGACCAGGATGTCCGCGCAGGGGACGTCCTCGTCGATCATCTTGTCCAGGCCGGCGACCTGCCCCGAAATCTTCTTCAGACGCCTGTGGAGGTTGTCCGAATCCATGCATTGTCTCATGCGTGGGAATCTTACGGGGCGGATTAATCGTTTCCGTCCCGCGTAAAAGAATGGGAAAGGGGTTTCAAGGGGATCCGGATCGCTTCAGATCCTTCCCGAACTGGCCGACCTTCCCCACTTTCTCGCCGACGACGTTGTAGTTCCAGGCGAACTGGTCGAATATCAGCAGCTCGGTCTTGGAGATGTCGATCTTCCCGTCCTCGCCGATTATCCCCTCGTCAGCGGTCACGTTCACTATCCTTCCGACGATCGCGAACATGGTCTCGGTCCTCACGACCTCCGCCAGCTCGCATTCCATCGTGATCGGGAAATCCTCGATGACCGGCGCGTCCACCTTTTTGCTCTTTGAAACGCGCACTCCGGAGCGCTCAACCTTGTCGGCCACCTTGTTTCCAGACACTATCCCGAAGTAGTCCGCGGCCTTTATGCTCCTCTTGTCGGCCAGGCTCACGGTGAACGCCTTCCTCTCGAGGATGTTCTGCGTGGTCTTGTGGTCCTCGTCTATCATCAGCACGACCTTGTCCATCTGGCTGATCGTCCCCCAGGCGGCGCTCATGACGTTCGGCACCCCTTCCTTGTCGTAGGCGGCCACCATCAGCACGGGCATGGGGCAGATCGCGGGCAGCGGCCCCAGATCCTTCATCATCCTCAGGCCTCCTTCACGGTGTCGGAGTTCTGGTTGTACGCCTTGGCGACGCATTTCCATTCCCCGTTCATCTTCAGAAGCAGGAGGTAGTCGGTGAAGTCTATCCTCCCTCCCCATCCCTCCTCCTGGACGCGGACCACCGCCAGGGATTCCTCCACGTCCATGACGTCCACCCTGGCCTTGAAGGACTTCCCGCCGGAGACGGTGTCCACGTTGCGGTAGAACTGCTCTATGGAGCCGTGCTCCAGCTTCCCGTCCAGGAACCCGAACAGGACCGCGTCGTCGGTGAACAGCTCCTTGGCGTATCTGCTGTCCCCTTCCGCCACGCTTTTAACGAACTTCATGGCCGCCTTCTCGACGGCGTCATACTCCTCTATGGAAGACCTCATGGCCCTCTCATGGTTTCGCATGCAAATAAGTGAAGTACTTACAGCGAATACCGATACTAACCTTCAGGAAAGCGATGACATGGTCAGATGCATAGCGGACGAGGAGCTGGGGAAGACCGGGTTCAGCTACACCCTTTCCTTGATCTCGGGGAAATACAAGATGACCATCCTGTACACTCTCATGGAGTTCGGGACGGTGAGGTTCAACGAGATGAAGAGGTACATCTCCACCGTGTCCGACAAGACCCTGAGCACCTCTCTTCGCGAGCTGGAGAGGGACGGGCTGGTCCACAGGGAGTTCTATCAGCAGATACCGCCCCGCGTCGAGTATTCACTCACAGAGACCGGGAAATCTTTGATACCCATCCTCGACGGGATGTGCGAATGGGGCGACGTGCACCGTCCTTCGTGATCGTTCCAGTGGCTCGAAGCCCAGAGCGAGGAAGCCCTCCCTGGCGGACCTGTCGTAACTCAGTGAACCGGTTCGCATTCCAGCTTGTCGGTCCTCCCGAGGTGTAGAGACGCCTCCGACAACGATTTCCCTTCATACCCCATCCCAGTCTCGGTAAGCGTGATCTGTCCCAACTGCAACAAGTCTATTCCCGAAGGGAAACGTATCTGCCAATCGTGCGGCTATCTGATCGAGTCCTCGGAGAGGGACCCTTCCGGCCTCTCCTTCGACGACGATGTCTACCGCCGCGGGTTCGACCTCCTCGAGAAGAAGGACGTGGACGGCGCCTTCAGGGAATGGTCCAGATGCCTCGCGGACTCCGACGACGACCGCGCCATGTCTCTTTACGGCGACATAGTCGAGAAGTATTGCGACCATGTCGTCGCCAACCTCGAATGGGAGTACTTCCCCGTCCCGGAGGACCTCATGACCCTCTCCCGCGGCATGTCCGCCAGGCTGGGGCCGGAGAAGAACCTCGTCCAGGACCTCATATCCACGCTGGCCGGGTACCCCGTGCAGGTGGGCGACTACCTGTACGAATCATGGGACGTGGCTGAATGCCTTTCTAACGCCTACGTCGTGGGATGCGGCGGGATAGACGAGCTCGCAGGCCATCTGGAGTGGATGGGAGACATAGAAGACCAGTACGAGGGCCGGTTCATGGAGCTGGAAGAGGAGGAATACGCCCAGTCCGCCCGCGCCAACGCCGCCTTCTGCCGCGACGCCGCGTCCCGCACGAGGAAGATCAGCGTCCGCGACTACGGCGAGCGGGACACGACCTGGCTGGAGACCCTGTACGTCGCGGCCAAGGAGGCCCACGCCAAGTATTACAATTCGAAGCTGATGGCCGACAGGCGCAGGAGGAGCTATACCGAGGCGCTAGAGGAGTTCCTGGAGGAGTTCATAGGCGAGCCCCTGTCCTGATCCGGTCGTCTCAGCCCGGCCATCATCTTCCTGAGTATCCTGGCAAGCTCCATGGCGTCCTCGGGCGGCAGCCTGACGCAGGATCCGACCGATTCCGGGACCTTTCCGGCCTGCTCTTTGAGAGCTTCCCCTTCAGGGGCCAGCGACACTATCACCATGCGCTCGTCCCCAGGGTCGCGGGAGCGGGACACGTAGCCCTTGCTTTCCGGCTTCGTCAGAAGAGAGGTGAGGGTCCCGGAGTCGAGGTACAGGATGCGCCCGAGCTCCTTCACGGACAGCGAGCGGTACTCCTACATCGCCATCATGGCAATGTACTGCGTGTACGTGAGGTCCAAGGGGTCCAGGAAGGGCTTGTACATCCTCACCACCTCTTTCGCGCACACGTACAGCGGGAAGCACAGCTGTCCTCTTTCAATTGTGTACAATTTAATTGTATACAATTAAATTATTTATAGCAATCGGCCGGAGCATTCCCGACGGCCGCGTCTTTCCGAGTTTGGAGGATGTCGTCGGTTCTCTGATGAAGGGAAAAGGAACCTCACGGCCTTCATGGCCCGCTCGTCCGCTCCCTTAAAGCGCTCGGCGAGCCTGGCATTCCGGCGGCCTCCGACTACAAGGTCGTATATTTCAGGATACGCCGTCTCCAGGTATGCCAGCGCGACGAGGTCCCCGAAGGGAGTCCCGCTGGAGCATGACGACATCCTGAGCGTCAGGCAGTTGAGCATCCTGTAGAGCTCCCTCAGGTTCCGGGGGCTGACGGCTTCGCACGCCTGCCATATGCGCCCGCAAGGATCCAACTTGGATTTGTCTATCATAGACGCGATCTCAGAGCGCAGGACGTTCCTCACCGCTTCAGCCTCCGGGTCCGGGACGCGGACGGCCATCTGCACGCTTTGCCTGAGGTCCCATAGGCCAGCATCCTTGGAGGCTAGCTTCTCGACGGTCTCCTCGTCGTAGCCCAGGATGTAGAACGTGTTGTCGAACCTGGCGGTGGAGCCGATGAGGCGTAAGACCTGCGCCAGCTCCTCGGACGTCAGCAGGTCCAGCCCGTCTATGACGACGACGAGCCCGAAGCCGGACTTCGTCAGCTGCTCGGATATCTTCTTCCTGGTGTCCGCCACCGTGTTGTCTTCCGAATCCATAGCGGAGCCGGTGAGCTTGGAGATGTCGCTGCAGACCTTCGTCTTGATCGTCTTGTCCACGGCCTTGAGCGCGTCCTTGGCTATCGCGCCGTATCCGAGCCCCTGATGCTTCAGCTCAGGCGAATCCTTGCTGAGGTCCTTGAGCTCGGAGGAGATCGAATCGAAGAATGCCTTGGTCACGTCTTTCGAGCCGTGCTGGTACGAGACGGGGTCGAACTCCAGCAAGAAGATGTCCTCGCGCTCCCGGAGCCTTTCGCGGACCATGTTGATTACCGACGTCTTCCCGCTTCCCCGGGGCCCGGAGACGCCTATGGTCAGGCACCCGTGCCCGAGGTCCCCGGTGATGAGCCCGGCGATCCCGTCGGCCATTGCGGCGCGTCCGAGAAGGTCTTCGCCGCGGCCGGTTATCGGAGCATCATGATGGATGCGGCCTTCGCGCATGACCGATGAGCATTCCGGCCGTATTAAGCCTGTTCGCTCGTAGGAAACCGGAGGCCCGAAGCATTTCTTCCGGCCGGGACCACAGAATTAATTATCATGCATTGTCATGGACGCCGAAAGCGGCTTGAATCAGTCATGGAGTCCTCCTTCATGCGATTTTGGCCGCGATCACGTCCCGTCGAAGGTGGCCCGGTTGGAATCATATTATTGCAAGCCCGACCTGAAGGATTTGGAAGAGAAGGGCCGGATGGCCGTCGACATGCATTTCCACACCAACTGCTCCGACTCCTTCACCGACGTGGACAGGCTGATGGAGTTGGCCCAGGCCCGTCGTTCCGGCGTCGCCATCACCGACCACAACCTGATAGAGTCCATCAAGAAGATACAAGGCAACGAGTACTCCGTGCCAGTGATTCCTGGGATGGAGGTGAGCGCCTCCGACGGCCCGCACATCCTGGTCTATTTCTATGAATACAAGGACCTGGAGGGATTCTGGAGCAGGGAGATCCGCCCCCGCCTCAACCACTGCCCATGGCTCGCGCTGAAGGAATGCCCGACCGAGAGCCTCCTCGACCTTCTGGAGAAGGAGAGCTGCGTGGTATCCGCGGCGCACCCCATGGGATACATGATGTCCAACAAGGGGGTCGAGGTCTGCATAAGCAAGGGGTACCTCGGTCCGGAGGTCGCCGAGCGCCTGGACGCCTACGAGGTCCTCTGCAGCGGCATGACCCGCAGGTCCAACGACCTGGCCCGCGAGGCCGCGATCAGGTACGGGATAGGCTTCACCGGAGGCACCGACGGCCACCTGATGACGGAGGTCGGCAACGTCGTGACCGTCTCCGACGCAACGGACATAGACGGCTTCCTGGAATCGATCAAGAACCACGAAGTGGACATATGCGGAATCGAGAAGAGCGCGACGAAGAAGGTCCAGATGGGCTCCGCCTCGACCGCGAAGTTCGTGCGGCATGCGCCTTCCACCGTCCACGTCCAGGCCGAGCAGGCTTTGATGTCCATCAAGAGAGGGATCCACAGGTGAACTCCGACAGGATATAAAGAAAACGAGAACTCTTTCCGCCAGGCCTTGCCGAAGACGCCTTAGTCCTTGCAGATATCAAAGATGCGGTGCTCTGATCTTGGGGGGAGGCCCACGGCATCCTCGAAAACGCCATTGGGCTTCTCCGTCAGACCGTGACGCTGGAATCCACCTTCTGGACCTCGACGTCGTCGAACTTGGGATCGATCATGACGATGTGAGGCCTCCCGTGGCTCTCCACGACCTCGCACTCCACGTCGTACACCGCCTTGATGTTCTCCTTCGTCAGGACCTCGGACGGCTTCCCCACGGCAAACACGCTTCCGCCGCAGAGCATTATCATGTTGTCCGAGTACTTCGCCGCGATGTTCAAGTCATGGCTGATCATGATGACCTGTATCCCCTTCGACACGGAAAGCTCGCGGAGGATGCGGGTCACCTCCATCTGGTGCTTTATATCGAGATTGGACGTCGGCTCGTCGAGCAGAAGGACCTGCGGCTCCTGGACCAGGCCTCTGGCGATCATGACCTTCTGATGCTGTCCCGCGGAAAGCTCGTCGAAGCTGCGCATGGCGAGATCCTTTATGCCCAAAAGCTCCAGCGTGGAGTACACCACGTCCAGATCGTCGTCCAGGGACTTCCACCCGGAGTGGGGATGGCGGCCCATCAGGACGGTGTCGACGACGGACAGGGGGAAGGCGTTGCCGGCCGAGTAGGGAACGTAGCCTATCTCCTTGGCCAGCTCCTTCATCGGTATGCTCTTCACGTCCCTGTCGTTGACGTAGACCACGCCTTTGGTGGGGGACAGGATCTTGTCTATGCAATGGATGAGCGTGGACTTGCCGACCCCGTTCGGCCCGATTATGGATACGAGCTGCGGACCGGTTATGTCAAGGGTGATGTCCTTCAGCACAGGAGTGCCGGTATAGCTGAATTCCAGGTCGTCTATCTTTATATGCATACTATCACCTCAAGACCACGCGCTCTTCTTCATGCGTATCAGTATCAACAGGAACAGCGGACATCCGATGATGGCGCTGACGACTCCGACCGGAAGGCCGGAGCTGCCGGCGACCGACGCTATGGAGTTCGCGATCAGTAGGAACGCCGCGCCGAATGCGGCGGATGCCGGAATAAGATATTTGGACTCGGAACCGACGAAGATCCTCGCGATATTCGGACCGACCAGCCCGATGAACCCCACGGTCCCGCAGAAGCTGACCACGGCCGCGGTCATCAGGGATACGACCAGCATGAGGACGATGGTCGTGCGGTGCGTGTCGATGCCCAGGGAATGCGCCGTGTTGGTACCGGCCATCATGACGTTGATCCTGCGGTGCATGGACATCAGCACGATGAATCCGGCGATGGAGAAGACCAGCGGGATAGGAATGTCGTTCCAAGTTATGAGCGCGAAGGACCCCACGTTCCACCTGTAGACGTCGGCGAGGGACTCCTCATCGGCGGTGATCATGAGTATCGTCGTCAGAGCCGAGAAAATGTAGGCGACCGCCACGCCTATCAGTATTATCTTGGTGGGCGTGACCCTGCGCTTGAGGGAGAACAGGAGGATGACCGCCATGGGTATCAATGAGAAAATGAAGGCCATGGCGACCTGCGACAGAGAGCCGGCTAGACCGGGGATTATGGATATCCCCAATATGACGCATAGGGACACCCCCAAGGATGCTCCCGAGGATATCCCCATCATATACGGGTCGGCCAGAGGGTTGCGAAGTATCGACTGCATCACGGCGCCCCCTACGGACAGGACGGCTCCGCAAAGGATGGCGTACAGCGCGACCGGGACCCTGGTCCCCCAGATGATGTTGTCCACGCGGGCGTCCTGGATGTTGCCGGTCAGATGCTCCCAGATCACCCTGTAGCAATCCAAGGCGGTGATCTCGAACTTGCCTATGGTGAGCGCTATGCCGAAGCTTATGAACGCCACGACCAGGCACATGACGATGAACAGCCTTCTCAGATGGATTGTGCGGTGGTAGTCCCTCTTATCCCCCAGGTAGGACCTGGGGCGATGGATGAACGATCCTCCCGCCCGCATCGGAACACCTCCCTGTGGGACTTCTTGCGGACGATGAGGTACAGGAATATCGGAGCGCCGATGAGCGACATGACCGCCCCTATGGGGACTTCGGTGACGGTGTAGAGAAGACGGGAGGCGAGGTCGGCCAACGTCAGCGTGAGCGCCCCGACGAATATGGAGCCGAGGACGACGAACTTGTTGTCGTTGCCGACGAGGAACCTCACTATGTGCGGAGCCACGAGGCCGACGAAGCCTATGACCCCTGTGAACGATATGATCGAGGCCACGAGTATGGACACGATGATTATGCAGAACGTGCGAAAATGCGCGACGTCCAGGCCGAGGCTCTTGGCCGTGCGCGCGCCCAGGGACATGACGTTGAGCTTCTTGTAGGAAAGCTCCACCAGTATGGAGCCTATGATGACCACGACCAGCATCAGAGGTATCTCCGACCAGTTGGCGTCAGCGACGGACCCTATCTGCCACAGGTAGGCGGTCTGGAGGTTGGACGTGCTGGTGCCTATGAGCAGCAGCGTGACGATGGAATTAAAGAAGAAGGAGAGCGCTGTCCCTATCAGGATGACGGTGGCGGGAGACGTCCCGACCCTCCTGATGAGCAGGATGATGACGATCGCGGGAATAAGGGAGCCGACGAACGCGTTGGTGATTATCCCGAGGCCGCTCGAAACCCCTGCGAAGGAGAAGCCCATCACGATAGCCGTGACGGCCCCCAGCATCGCTCCCGAGGATATCCCCGTGGTGTAGGCGTCGGCGAGGGGGTTCTCCATGACGCTCTGCATGACGGTTCCCGCCAGGGAAAGCCCCGCGCCTGCGATGACGGCCATGACCACGCCGGGCATGACGTTGTTGAAGATGTAATAATCCGCCAGCCATTCGGGCGAGCGACGGGGGTATTCGACCCCGGTGATGTGGTCCAATATCACCTGGACCGTGTACTCGAAGCTGTATCCGTTTCCGAATGCACAAGATGCTATGACGGCAATGACCAGGATGACGACACTTGCGGCTATCAGCGTGGCTTTCTTCGATATGCTGGCCTTATACTCCAGCTTGTCAGACTCGTATGCGTCGTCTCCCATTGCCAATCCTCTTTGATAATAAAGGATCCCGGGGGAATCCCCGGGAATGTTTCATCAGCTCGAGGCCTTGTGGTCCTGGTGCTGCTGGTAGGTGACGACGCAGGCCATGTCCTCCTTGACGTCGAAGTCGTTGTCCTCCTGGGTTCCGTCCAGGAAAGGCATGTGCTCGTCGACGATCTTCTGGAGGAAGGCGTCCGCGTAGTCCATGGTTATGAGCTCGGGGTACATCACGTTGGCCGCATAGAGCACCCTTGCGGTGACCGGCATGGAGTTGTTGATGAACACCATGCCCTCGTACCACTTGCTGGCCTCCATGTACTGGACGCCGGCGTTGTCCCACTTGGCGTAAAGGTCCTCGTTGTCGAACCCGGCGGTGGAGAAGTTGAGGATCTGGGTGATCAGGTTGTCGTACTCGGTGATGGCCTCCTTGGTCTCGAGGGACAGAGAGCTGTCGCCTGCGACCTTGGTCTCGCAGATTCCTCCGGCGATCTTTCCGATCTTGGAGTACTGGGAGGTGTCTCCGGATACGCACTTGTACATGCATGCGGAGATGAAGTGCACCCTCTGGGAATCGGAGAGCGTGGAGAGCTGCTTGTCGAGGTAGGCCATCGCCTCCTCGCAGTCGTTCACGTACGCCTGGGCCTTCGCCTGCATCTCGGGTCCGCAGAGGAATCCGAGGAGCGAGGTGGCGGGGATGTTGAGCTCGGGGTCGGTCACCCTGAGGCCGAAGTAAGGCATCCCGAGGGCGTCCAGGTCGGCGGTGTACTCCTTGAGGTCGGCGAGACGGTCGACGACGACGGCGCCGACTCCGCCCTGGGTGTAGAGCTTGGCGTCCAGGTCGACGATGCTCTTCCAGAGGACGTCGGACATGACGGCCCCGGTCCCGATGTGCTCGGCGCCCGCGGCGTCGAGTCCGGCGTAGATGTTCTTCTGGTTGGATCCGCTCCATCCGGCGACATAGTCCTCGAACCCGCCGATGGCCATGAAGGCGCAGACGTCGGACCTGAGGGCGACGATGTTGTCCAGAGGGTATCCCACGGTGACGGTCCTGTCGAGCTGGTCGACGAAGGTCACGTCCACCTCGTCCCCCTTGACTATGGAGTTGACGAGGTCGATGTCGGCCTGGCTGAAGACGCCGTCGTTGTTGGCGTCGGCCATCCTGTTGGTGTCGTCGACGGCGGCGCCGGCGGAGACCAGGGACTTGATGATGGCGAGGTCGGCGGCGTCGATGATCGTGTTCCCGTCGGCGTTCCCGAAGACCTTCATGTCCGACTCCTCGACGGAGACGGCGCCCTTGTGGATGATGAAGCTCATCTCCGAGATGTTGAGCTTGTCGCCGTTGAAGAACTTGTCCACGAGCTGCTGGTGCAGGCCGTTGGCCCAGTCGACGGAGACGAGGTCGGGGTGCATGACCGAGGCCGCGTACGCGACCCTCATGGGGACGGGCATTCCGCCGCAGATGATGTACTGCCCGGCGGTTCCCTTCTCCCAGTCGCCGAAGGCGGAGGTGTAGTCATTCCAGACCTTGTCGACGTTGACCTCGTCGGCGTAGTAGTTGCCGGTCCTGAGGTGCAGTATGTAGTCGAAGTTGTACAGCAGAGGGTTGTAGAACTGGGGATTGTCGATGATCTTGACGCTGGAGGTGGTGGACTGGTATCCCTCGAGGGCGTACCTTCCGGCGGCCATGGTCCCGACCTTGTTGTAGTCGGAGTCGCCGACGGAGACGTACCCGGTCATGCTGGACGCGATGAACCCGGGCTTCTGGGCCTCGGGGACGCCGGCGAGCTTGTCCTCGATCTGGGAGTAGGCCTCGTTGTAGAAGTTCACGAGCTCGATGGACCTGTCGACCTTTCCGAACAGGAGTCCGCAGAGCAGGGCGCCGTGGGCGAACACGTCGGTCTCGACGGCCGCGGCGGAGACCCTGACGACGTCGATGCCGCTGTTCTCGTAGCTCTGCCAGTTGGTGATGTAGGTCTTGTTCCAGTCGGTGAAGACCGCGGTGACGTTCTTCTCGGCGATGATGTTGGAGGTTCCGACCTTTCCGTTCTCGAAGGGGAGGGTGGTGGAGCTGGTTCCGATCTTCTCGACCTTGCTCGTGTCGAGGTAGTAGTTCTTGAAGTAGGTGTCGACGGAGCTGCTGTAGCAGGCCCCCTTGACCTCCTCGGTGACTCCGAGCATCCAGAGGAGCATAAAGGAGTTCGAGGACCCGGTCATGATGAACGAGTTGATGGGGAACTCGGTCTTCTCGAGGATCTCGTCCATGGATCCGTTCGAATCCTGGTCGAAGTAGTTGATGTGCCAGATCGGGGTGCTCTGGCGGGCGATGATCTTGTTGACGACGTCGACGTCCTTCTGGTCGATGGCTCCGTCGTTGTTGGCGTCGGCGATCTTGTTCTCGTCGGAGACCTTGGCCTTGGCGGCGATGAGGCCCTGGATGAGCTTGACGTCGTCGGCGTCGATCTTCACGTCTCCGTTGACGTTGCCGAGCACCTTGAGCACGGCGTCGTCCAGGTTGGACACGGTCGGAACCGGAGGGGCGTCCGACTTGACGGTGACGATGCAGTTGGCAGTCAATCCGCCGTCCGCGGTCTTGGCGGTTATCGTAGCGGTTCCGTCGGCCACTGCGATGATCCTGCCGCCGGACACGGTGGCCACGCCGGGGGCGCTGGTGGACCAGGTGACGTTCTTGTTGGTCGCGTTGGATGGCAGAACCGTGGCCGTGATGGTCTCGGATGCGCCGGGCTTGAGGGTCACGGTAGTCTTGTTGAGGGTGATCCCGGTCACGCTGACGTCGCCGGTATCCTCGCCTCCTTTGCTGCCGTTCCCAGATGTGAGAAGCACCGCGGCGGCAATCAGCGCAATGATCGCTATGGCCGCGACGATGATCGCTATCATCTTTTTCTGTTCCATTTCTTTCACCTACCTAGAGCATCCTCTAGGATTGTCAGTATAATCCAACCATTCCGTATAAAGGTATCTCGGAGTAATTCTAGTAAAAATTTTTATATAATATATATTAGAACTTCGTTGGTGGAGTATTATGCACTCGATTAAAAAGTGAAAACTGCCACTCGTATTTCGAAAATCGATCCCCTAGTTTTTAGTGCCCAGACCGTACAAACGTCCTGTCATCGCATGCGTTCACGAGCCCCGAACCGCCCCTCCGCAAATATGGCATGAGTCGAAATGCACTTCCTCACAAGCATATCCCATTCAATGAATCGGCCCTAATGCCCCTGAGCGCAGTGAACAGGAAGGGTGCAGGCTCAATTCACGAACATGGATATGGGCCGCCGCCCGCTGCGAGCGGGGCCCAATGGGTTTCAGAACGCCTTGACGAAGTTCTTGAGCATCTCGTCGTACTGGGCCTCGGTCACGTAGTTGGACCCGA
>JAEEGK010012541.1_pt1 | contig 19231 bp, 19 predicted proteins | sample 8958771 | NCBI WGS metagenome assembly JAEEGK01 (sample SAMN16246547, study PRJNA631951) | gut metagenome | biome: gut microbiome; feature: rumen; material: SC-attached | host: Bos | place: Iran: Karaj | collected 2018-10
GCGAAACGACGACCGAGACAAGCATCATCTGCCGCAAATTCTTGGCATAGCACTCCGCGATGTAGGCCGGAATCGTAAGGAGCGCAATCACGAGAATCATGCCCACCGCCTGCACGGCAATCACGACAGTAAGCGCAATCAGCGCAATCAAAAGCATATAGTAATTCAACACGGGAATGCCGCGGACGCGAGCAAACTCAGGGTCGTACGAAATCGAAAGGAAGTTGCGGTAGCAAATGGAGACCGACGCAAGAATGAAAATGAGCAGGGCGCCCATCCACCAGAGAAGTTCCGTAGGTACGGTCAACAGGCTACCGAACAAGAAGCTCATCATCTCGCCACTGTAACCCGGCGTCAGGTCCGTGAGAATCACGCCCAGCGCCATGCCCGCCGCCCAGATAATCCCGATGAACGTGTCGGAGTGTTTGCGGTCACGCCACGTGAGAGCGCCCATAAGCATCGCGCAGGCAAGCGCAAAGCCAAGCGAGCCAAGCATCGGCGAAAAGCCGATAAAGCACGCCAGCCCAACCCCGCCAAAAGAAGCATGCGCCACGCCGCCCGAAAGCGCCGTCAAACGGTTCACAACGACATACGTTCCCATGACGCCACAAGCTAAGGCGACAAGCACCGACGCGATCAAAGCGTTCTGCATAAAATCCATGGAAAGTAAGTCGAGCATGTTATTAGTGGTTGGTGGTTAGTGGTTAGATTTCAGTTCTAAGTTACTAGATACTAGTTACTAGAACCATTTTAGAAATCTAGTAACTATTAACTAGGAACTAGTAACTCACTTTAAGGTCCTTCGTTTGCAGTCGAAACCAATTTCTCCCTTAAATTTAGCAAATGCGGGATGTGAAAATCCACCCAGCCGGGCGCTTGGATGTTCGGATTCACAAGAACGGTCGTCCAGCCGCGTTCATGGGCAGGTTCAAGGTTGCGAAGCGAATCTTCGAGCAGCACGATTTGCGACTTGTCCAATGTTTTTGGCGCCAAGAGGCCATGCGACACCAGCCACTTTTCCATTTTTTCGTAGGCGCTCGCATGCGGTTTGCCTTCCCAATCCATCATCCTGAGGTCAAAAACGTCCTCGATGGCGGAATCGATCTGCATGTGCGCCATGCCAGCACGGCTCCAGTCCCCGCGCCCGTTCGTAAACACATAGCGGCGGCCTTTGAGACTTTGCAGGAGCGACAACTTTTCAGGCGCCACCTTCGGATAAATCAAATATTCCGGTTCATGGATAAAGTCAAAAAAATCATCGGGCAGAGTCCCGTTCATCGCCATGAGTCCCGCAAGCGTCGTTCCGAAACGGACCAGATAATCCTTGCGTATTTCCGTTGCGCGATCAAATGTCCCGCCGACTGTTTTCTGGACAAATTCTGCAATGCGGTGGTCGAGAGAATTGAGGACAAAGCGTTCCTCTTCGCCGTAAAGCGTCAAGTCGTAATCGAACAACCAAATTTTCGAAGCGTCGTTTCTAATGCCGATATCCAGCGCACTCACGAAGCAAACCTCTTAATACCCCATCGCAAGCCCGCCAATTTGACGAGCGAGATATGTGGCGTAATTGTCCGTCATGCCGCTTACGAAATCGAGCACCTGGTGGTAAGCCTCCGCGGTCGTTACACTCTGGCCGATTTTAGCTTGACCGATAAGGCGCACGATGCGGCTAGCGCGATATGAATTGCGACCGTTCTGGCGATAGTCATAGACGCCATTGATAAACGCGTCGAGCACGGTGCTGAGCGTCGTGTAGCTACCGACTTCGAGTTCCGTCTTGCGGCGGTCCGGATAAATGCGTTCAACTCCAAGGCGCTTTGCAATGCGGATGCCTTCCATCGTATCAGAACGGGAAAGGTCTATCAAGTGTTTGTCGAGCGTCCCTTCCATGATACGGTCGTAATTTTTGACGAAAAGTACGGCCACATCGTCAATCAGGTTCTGGATAGCGTGCCCGCGGATACTGCTGAGAAAATCCCTAAAGTTTTGACCGTTTTCTTCGAACTCGCGGTCGATATCAACGTCAGGGCCACATAGATAAATAAACATGTCGCGCACATCACCGAACGTGAGAATCCCAAGTTCAATAGCGTCTTCGACATCGAGGATGGAATAGCAAATGTCGTCTGCCGCTTCAATCAGATAAACTAACGGATGGCGAGCCCACATGCCATTCTTGATTTCCGGAATGCCAAGGACCTCGGCTGTTTCACGATAAAGTTCGGCCTCCGTTTGGAACAAACTCGTCGGGCAGCCGTAATGAGCAAGACGCGGATACTTGATCATGGAACCAATCGTCGCGTATGTCAGGCGCATGCCGCCATCGAGGAAATGGTATTCCAACTTGCTCAAGATGCGATGGCCTTGCGCGTTGCCGTCAAAATTTTCGAAGTCCGCAATTTCCTTTTCGCGAAGTTCAGCCATCGGTGCGGAATTGCGATTTTTGCGGAACCATTCACGAATAGCGGCTTCACCTGCGTGACCGAAGGGTGGATTGCCAATGTCATGTGCAAGGCATGCCGATTGCACAATCGTCCCGAATTGGTATTCGTTCACATACTTCGGCAAATACTTTTTAATCAGGTGATACACGGTTATCGCGAGGCTGCGTCCCACACTGGAAACTTCCAAACTGTGCGTGAGGCGGCTATGGACATGGTCGTTCACCGAGAACGGATGGACCTGAGTCTTGCGGCCTAAGCGACGGAATGCAGTAGAAAAAACGATGCGGTCGTAATCACGATGAAAATCAGAACGGTTCGGATCCGGATCTGCCGGGTGCCCGTAACGCGTTGCAGAAAGAAGCGTATCCCATTGAAGCATGGGCAAAATATAGATTTTAGACGAGAGACGAGAGACGAGAGACGAGAGAGAGTATGACAATTAATCACTACAATGAGTCGCGACAACTGTACGAAGCACGATTGTCATGACTACAGCTCTCTGCCTTTAATGATTTGACAGAAACCTCGTCTCTACCGGTTTCCTTTCAATTGAAGCGTTGGTTGTTTTTTATTCTGGATGATAATATTCGAAGAATTTTTGGACGCGGGAATGCCGTTAACTTTGTATGGAGAAGATTTATCCTTACAAAGAGGCCGATAAATTAAACTATTCTTTTTTATTCCTGAATGACAATAATAGGGATGGTCACGTTCGTCATAACAAACATCAGCATAATCATCATCGCAATAGAAACCAAGATCTTGCTTCCATGAAGATCTATCAAAAAAAACACCCCCTTCAAAATTCCAACTTTCATCATCTTGATACCTACAATAAATAGAGGAAACGTTGCTACTCCAAGAAAAAACACGATAACATAATGCCTTATAGGTCAAATCTTTTTGGTAAACAAACAAATTAACAAAAACATGAAAAGATTTCAACGTAGAATCATACGCATACAAAAACTCTTTGTAATTATTATTAGTATTCATTTTAAAAAGAGTATCTTGAGAAATATCAAAGTATTCAAAATCTTCTTTAGTAAAATTGCCATTTAAAAACTTCGCCGTATCCGAAGCTCTCTCGCCAAAGTCTTTTATGGGAATCCAAATCGAATCCTTTGTAACATAATCAAAAGTTCTTTTCTCAAAAGCATAAGTATAATTTACGATATGCATATCATAATCCAAATCATGCTTTAATCCCCCGTAACACCTCCAATATGAATAGATATATAATCCGTTTTGAATTTCGTTATCCTCCAGATGCTCTAGAGAATCCTTTCCAAAAAAATAGCGATCATTTACTCCAAATAAGGTAAAACTATCCCAGGTTTTACCCCAAACGATTGCAGAAAGGCATAAAAGTAATAAAGATACTTTCTTCATTTTCACTTTCCTTTCTTGTATGGCGGGGACATTGGACATTTTCTTTGTTGCTATTTAATATAATTCTTAGAAACCGTATATTGACAGTAGCTTGCTAATTTGCTAGAGAATTTCGTGTAAATTTTTCGTATAAGTCACTGGATCCTTCCTCCTTACTGTCGTCAGGATGACGGTGTGCGAAACATTCCTGGATCCTATCGAGGCTTCGCCTCTCCAGGATGACGGAGAAAAATTGCAGTTTGTCGTTTACTGTACAGTGCCAGCGTCAACCCAGACGAATTTGGAAGCGTCGAGTTTTTGTTCACCATCGAATCTATAAGCGGCAAGACGGCCGTCACCGCGATATCCGGCAACACTGTAATCCAAGCAACAAACATTATTACGAATAAGTTCAGGAAGTCCCAATAGCCAATAATGCCCAAAGAACACAGGGCGTTCGTTTTCGCCATAAAAATCGCGTTCGTGGACTTCGCGCGAAACCTCGCAAGGAGGCAACTCTACGCCCGGCTGAAAACTCAGTTGCTGCAAGTTCGCATTTTTCGGGTTCATCCACCAGCGGATTCGCGTACGTTTGCGAAGCACACCTTCCCCATCGCGGAACGTCAAGCCTTCCGGCAAGTTCATTTCCGGGCCTTTCAAGAACAAATTTATCGGGTCAAAAATAGAATCTGCGTATTCGTGGTACTGGTCGTTCGCGCGCGCAATCAATTCGTCAAAATTTCCATCTGCAAAAGAACGGATGCCCGCCGCCTTTAGTGTTTCGGCACTTTTCAAGTCAAAGCACGCATGCTGTGCCCGGAACGTTTCTGTTTCCAGATAAAACGGGAGCGTCTTTAAGAAATCGAGCATTTCCAAGAATTCCGCCTTGCGTCCGCGATAGCTTTCGATGGTTTTCACATGAATCGCTACTTTGTTAAAAGCATGTTCGCGCAGATAGCCACCGCGAATTGCATGAATGTAATGCCCCCCGACTCCATTCTCATGCCAAAAGCTGAGCGCATTAAACTCGTGATTGCCCATCAGCGCCACAGCGGAACCCGCATCACGCATGGCACGCACGAGATTCACCGTCTCGCGCACTTGACTGCCGCGATCGATGTAATCGCCCAAGAATACAACAGTCCGCGCGTCACCAGGATAGCGATAGGCGCCACCACGTTCTGCGTAGCCCAACTTTTTAAGGAGCACCACGAGTTCATCGTAGTGCCCATGAATATCACCGATAAAATCAATCGAGGTGTTCATTACACCGCAATCGGAGCCTTGATTGTCGGCCACGGGTCGTAATCGACAAGTTCAAAATCTTCGAACTTGAAGTCGAACAAATCCTTGACATCAGGGTTCATCTTCATTGTCGGGAGGCTGCGCGGCGTACGCGAAAGCTGTTCACGCGCCTGGTCAAAGTGGTTGCTGTACAAATGCAAATCGCCAAAAGTATGGACAAATTCACCCGCTTCGTAACCGCAGACCTGAGCAAGCATCATCGTCAACAGCGAATAAGACGCAATATTGAACGGCACACCGAGGAACATGTCCGCACTGCGCTGATAAAGCTGGCAGCTGAGCTTACGCTTGCCGCTAGCACCGACACCGCCCACGTAGAACTGGAACAGGCAATGGCAAGGCGGCAAGGCCATCTTATCGACTTCCGCGACATTCCACGCACAAACGAGATGCCTACGCGAATCCGGGTTGTTCTTGAGGCTGTTGATGAGGTTTGCTATCTGGTCGATGTGTCCGCCATCCGGAGTCGGCCAGCTGCGCCACTGATGACCATAGACCGGTCCCAAGTCGCCATTCTCGTCAGCCCATTCGTCCCAAATCGTGACCTTGTTGTCGTGCAGATACTTGATATTCGTATCGCCTTTCAAGAACCACAGCAACTCATGAATAATGCTGCGCAAATGGAGTTTCTTTGTCGTAAGGCACGGGAAGCCTTTGGAAAGGTCAAAGCGGGTTTGGCGACCAAATACGGAGCGAGTGCCGGTGCCAGTGCGGTCGGAACGATCAACCCCGTTATCGATAATATCTTGGAGTAAGTCTAAGTATTGCTGCATGATTGTAATTTATAAAAGTTATTAGTTATTAGTTACTAGTTACTAGAAGATTCGAGCTTGAAAAAGTCTAGTAACTAGTAACTCCGAACTCAAAACTTACTCTCCGAACACTTCCACGCGTTTGTATTGCTTCGCGACCTTGCCTTCGACTTCGGCGGCGCTCTGCAAAAGTCGTTTGTTCAAAGCCTGCAAAATCAAGTCCTGCGTGTGCTTGGGCACGGGCTTTTTGCCAAGGCGGGCTTTCTGCACCATCTTGTGGTTCAAGTTCACAGGCATCATTTCCACGAGGTCGTGGTTGCTAAAGTTGTTCGAAGTCAGGATTTCGTCAAGTTTTGTCATACCGTAAATGTAGAAAAAACAAGAAGGAGATCCCTGCTCAAGGCAGGGATGACAAACAAAGGCTAGCCACAAATCTTCAATAATCGTAACGACAAGGTATGCGCATTTTCGAGACCGTTATACAAGAAAAGCCCCAGGCTTAACGCCTGGGGCTTTTTGCTTAAGACTTTTTAATCACGACTTATTCGACGTAGTTGCTTTCGCACTTCATACCGTCATTTTCCGGTGTGACGAAGTGCATTTCAATACGACGGTTCATTTCGCGACCATCTGCCGTGGAGTTATCGTCAACCGGGCAGCTAGAGCCGAGACCAACAGCCTTGATACGGTTCTTGGCAACACCGAACTTCGTGAGCTGCTTCATAACGGCCTTAGCACGGCGGTCAGAGAGCTTGAGGTTCTTCTTAGCCTTACCGCGGTTGTCGGTATGACCCTGGATCACAATCTTGAGATCCTTGTATGCTTCGTCTTCCTTGAGCTTCTGAGCGACGCCCTTAAGGATTCTCTTAGCATTAGCGTTGATGGTAGCAGAACCGCTCTTGAAGGAGATACCTTCGAGCTTTTCGACCTTCTTCTTCGGGCAGCCGAAGCCATCGTCACCAGCTTCAGCCGGGCAGCGATCCATACCGGAGCAGACACCTTCGAAGAGGTTGAACATGTTCTTTTCAGTGACCCAAGCATCGCAGACGCCGTCCTTATCGAGGTCCGGATCCGGGAGCGGGCAACCGTCGTTAGCAGCGGCACCGTGTTCGAGCGGGCACTTGTCGAGACCCTTACAGGTCTTGGTGATGAACCATTCCTTAGCAACAGATTCGTCTTCGGCAGCCTTTTCGAAGTAGTAGCCGAGCTTCTTCTGGACAACCCATTCGTCGCAGACGCCGTCGCCGTCGCTATCCGGATCATCCCACGGGCAACCCTTATTGCCAGCAGCACCAGCTTCACCCGGGCACATGTCGTAACCGGTGCAAACGCCGGTATACTGTTCGAGCTTGTTCTTGTCAGTTACCCACGGAGAGCAGAGACCGTCGCCATCCGGATCCGGATTGTCTTCCGGGCAACCGTTGTTGACGAGCGTACCAGCTTCAGCCGGGCACTGGTCGATGCCTTCGCAAATATCCTTGAACTGATCCTGCATACCCTTCTGGCTGACCCAAGCATCGCAAACGCCATCCTTATCGGCATCCGGATCGTCGGTCGGGCAACCATTGGAGCTGCTACCCTTTTCGTTCGGGCACTGGTCGATGCCTTCGCAAATATTACTGAATTCGCCAAGCATACCCTTTTCAGAAACCCAAGCATCGCAAACACCGTCTTCGTCGGTATCCGGGTTACCCATCGGGCAGCCGGAGTTCAAGCGGTGACCATAGTCATCCGGGCAACGGTCATCGGCATCAGCAACACCATCGCCGTCGCGGTCCTGCGGAAGGAGGAAGCCGGACCAGGTGAGGCCACCGAACAAAGCGTACTGCGGATTCACGCGAATCTTGGTAGCCTTGGTGAGGGTTTCGTCGCTTTCGAGAACATAAGCATAGTGGAGGTAATTGTCGTTACCCACATAAACAGAACCACCGAGCTGGACATCGAGGCCAATCGGCAGGTGGAACACGATACCACCCGTGACCTGCTTCATGTCGAGCTTTTCCTTGATCGGAAGGTCACCCATCGGATCAAGCAAGCCCGTAGCGGAGTTCACACGGTTCCATTCAAAATCTTTGGTCTGGAGATCCATGTAGAATTCACCAAACACAGAGAGGAAGTCGAGAGGATAGAATTCGACAGCAGCGCTGACAAACGGGAAGTTTTCGAATTCAAGGCCGCTTGCCTTACCCATGGACATCTTGTAACCGCCGTTCACGTGAACGAGAAGCGGAACGGCATCAATCTTGGAGAGATCCAACGTGATAGCACCGCCAACAGTCAAATCAGACTTCTTGGCGCCCCACGGGAATGCAAAACCTTGCTTGCTGATGTATTCCGGTTCACGAATCCAAAGACCCTGCTTCGTTTCCTTAGCGGTCTTGAAAGAGAATCTGAAGAAAGCAGCCACATCCACCGGGATATCGGACGGAATCGGGGCACGAGCCTTCAAGTTGGCCGTCAGGTTACCGATGTAGCCCTTCTTTGTACCGGCAAACGGGTTGCCGTCGCATAAACCGCCATTAACTTCTGCATCAGTGCACTTGGTATTGCCAGTGAACTGGTCGTAAAAGACCGGCAAAGTCACACCGATATCGAAGTAGTCCAAAAGACCGATGGCAAAGCCCACGTAAGCATTGACACCAATATAGTTAGCTACTTCAGCCCTCTGGAATTGCGGGTTACCATCTAACCTATATCTTTCCAAAGCATGATGAACATTCTGTTCCGGCATAGCCTGGAACATCTTGTTTCCAAAAGCATAATCGCCCAAAGCTGAGAACACCAGCTTAGAATGTCCAAGAGACTGAGCCGACTGTGTCTTGTTGACACCGACGAAACTCGTCTTGTTTATCGTCTGGGCATGCTGGTCTGCAAAAGCGGAAACCGCCAATGCAAAAGCCAAACCCATTGCTACTCGTTTCATAGAGTCTCCTTGTTTTGAACCAACCTTGAATGGAAAGTTCCTTATATTATAGTATTGTTTAACAGAAATATAACACTTTCATAAAAAGTCCGCACTCGTAATTGTGCAAAAAGATTGATAAATTATACATAGTTTTGAAAAATTTTCATTTCATTTCTTTTTTTTTACAAGACAGCGTCAATAAAACGAACTTTCGAAAACATCTGGAAACATTCGGCACATACTTGTAAACCCGCATTTACCAATTATGATGTGATCGAGCACCGGAATTTGAAGAATTTTGCCAGCAGCGCAGAGCACTCGCGTGATAGAATGATCTTCCGGACTTGGTTCCAACGAACCCGACGGATGGTTATGCACGAAAATAACGGACACAGCCCGATCCTCTATAGCCATGGCAAAGGCTTCACGCGGATGAACTGGCGTCTGGTTCACAAGACCTGTCGTAAGCTCATGAACACGGATAACATAATTCGCCGAATTCAACGAAATAACCACTAGATGTTCCTGCGATTCGTATTTCATATACGCCACACGCGAAAGAATATCCTCGGGCACCGACACGGGAACCGCCTTATCGCTCAAAATAAAGCGCCCAGACAATTCCAGACAAGCTAATATCTGAGCAGCCTTGACCTTCCCCAGTCCACGAATTTTCTTGAGGCGTTCAAGTGTAGGGACCGAAGTTTCCGTCGATAAAAAATCGGAAAGACGCCGTGACAATTCGAACACGCTGCATTCGTGACTGCCGCTCCCCAAGATAAGCGCAAGCAATTCCTCGTTGCTTAAGGAACTAGCCCCCGAATATTCTAGCTTTTCGCGCGGCAGCAGGTTACACGCAGGCTTCGCCAATAAAATGACCTGACTATGACTCATCAATTTTTCTCCTGTAAAAAGTTCCTATTGTATAAACACGCTTTTTTCAGGATTTTGTCCTAGATTTTTTGTAAAAAAAAATGCCCTTCCACAAAGGAGGGCATAAAATTGCGCAAACGCGGAAAAAAAGACAGTAATTACAGGAAGAAATAGTTGATGTAGAACTGGAGCGACAACCACTTGGTTTCATTCGTGACAACGAGTTTCTCGTTCCTATCATTCATCAGGAACTTGCCAGTCTCTTCGTCAAAGAATTCCACCTTGTCGTCCTTTTCCAGACCAACGAAGTCATAGTTAAAGCGGACGCCGATTTCAATATCGTGATTGTTAGTCCTGAATGTGCCTCCAATACCGGCAACCAGGGACGGGATAAACGTCTTGACCTTCCATTCATCCAATTCCTCGCTATACTTGACATATTCGCCCTTTTCCGAATCATAGACCATAAGCGAATTGCCGTCTTTATCCGTGTAATCGATGGAATGGTCTGTAGCAAAATTAAAGTTCAAGCGTCCGCCAGCTTCGACAAAAAGATGCGGGATAGGAGTCACACGCAATACCAAAGGAATATTCACGTTAATGAAAGCGCGGTTCTCGTTAACCTTGTACTCCTTGAATTTCCAATCATAACCGCTACCGATTTCCCTCAAGGACACGCCAACACCAATATTCACTTCGGGAGCAAACGTCACGAGTTCGTTGATGCGGTACTTGACAGCAAGACCGATATCAAAGGAATAACTGTCCCAGTCCTCTTTTTTGCCCATGTATTCCGTGAACAAGTCATTGGTCGGATACCCCGCCAAAAAACCAAAACCGAATCCAAAGTGGATACCGAGATTCAATACAGGGCTTGGGTACGTAAGTTCCGAAGGATTGCTAGACGCGGCAGTAGTCGTCGCGCCACCGTAAACGGCACCGCTGTTCGAAGAAGCGCCATTCGAAGCGCCACGGGCCTGTTCATAGGTTTTGTATTCAGGTTCGTCGTCTGCCGCCGGAAGCTTGTTGCCGTAACCGTCATCGACGGAGCCTTCTTGCCTTGCAGCCGGGATATCGTTACCATAACCGTCATCTTCGGCAAAAGCGTTTGCGCCGAGACACATCATGGCGATTGTGGATGCGAGAATGAGTTTTTTCATTTGTACTCCTAAACAACTCGAGCTGTTATAAAAATTGCTAGATGAGTGATAAAATACAAAAAAATGAGGAACAAATTATGGAAGTTGTAATCAAAAAAACTGGAAAACTACAAGAAATAGCCTGTACAACCAATTTGCAGGCTCCAAAGTTTCATCGGGGACGCTTCTCGATAGGCGGCCCCTTTTGTCATCTCGACAATTCCCTCCTTTTCGATGCGGGTCATGTCAAAGACAAAGCGCATTCCAAGGAAAAGATTCCAACCGATGTTAAATCCCCCACCCAAGACAAGCGACCATCCGAACGGTTCTACATCAAATCCAAAGGACTCATCATCATTGTCATCGGCAGACGAAATATCTCCATCAATATTCAGGTTAAACTGGGCTCCCGCTTCTAGATAAAACTTCGATGTAGGCACGACACGAACCAGTACCGGGAAAGAAAAGCCATATATGGTCATTAGAAAATTTGTCCTATCGCCAGAGGGATCTTTGGGCGGAAGGCTATAAACATCATCATCTAAACGCAATTGAGACATCTTAAATTCCGCCTCGCCCACAAAACCGACAAAACCGTTCAGCCGATACATATACGAAGCGCCAAATGCAATTCCCACCCCCGCAAAATTCGCCAAGGGCGATTCCCCAATTCCATCTTTTGCCGAACCAAACGAGCCCTTTACCGGCTCATTGTCCCATACATAGCCCAATCCAAAGGCAATACGCCCGCCCAAGAAATGCGATTTATCTTGAGCGACACCTTCAGCAAAGGCAATTGACGCAAACAGCAGCGCAAACAGGAAAATCCGAAAAGGTTTCATATCTTATCCTTCTACAAATATAACCTATTTCAAATAAAAGCACCTATGTTTGTGGTTTTATTATAATTTTATTGAAGCGAGAGAGGATGATTATGAGAAAACTATTCAGGCGCATCAGCGTATTCGCGTGTTCAATATTCTGGAAGAACAGTGCAAGAACCGGCAATCCCATAAACTTTATCCGTAAACATTGGGCACAGTTGCTCATTTCTTCCATTGCCATACAGACAATAGCCTGCGCATACGGCGGCGAAGACCCTTACGACTATTCCAACGACTGCGACCCGGTATTCGACACCGAGAAATTCACCAACGAAAACTATACCGACTGCGAAAAGCAAATCGTCGAACAGGCCCTGATTGCAAAGGACCTGCAAGATAACATGGGCAAGCGCGATGACGCCACCCTAGAAGTCTGGAACGAGGTGCGGCAAAGAATCGGCAAGATTGCCGAGACCTGCGACATGAAAAATCTCTATACGGAAGGCTCGCTCACATCCCTATACTGTTCGGACGGCAGAGTCCTTATTCCCAAATAGTATTTGCGCGGGCACCTGACGGTGCAATAAATCAAGCTTTAGTGAATCTGGACAAGAACTGCGCCAGGCGTTCGTTGCCCGATTCGCGGAATACGTGGTCGGGAGTTCCCTGCTCCACGATGACACCGCCGTCCATGAAGATGACCTTGTCGGCCACATCGCGGGCAAACGCCATTTCGTGAGTCACAATGACCATCGTCATCTTGTCTTCGGCGAGTTGCTTGATAATCTTGAGAACCTCACCCGTAAGTTCCGGGTCGAGCGCACTCGTCGGCTCGTCAAAGAAAAGAATCTTCGGGTTCATCGCGAGCGCTCGGGCAATGGACACGCGCTGCTGTTGGCCACCGCTGAGTTCGCAGGGGTAAGCCTTTTCCTTGCCCTCGAGGCCCATGCGCTTGAGCAAAGCACGGCCAACGTCCCTCGCCTTCTCGCGGGCATCTCCAAGTACGCGCACCGGAGCGAGGCAGATATTCTGGAGCACCGTCAGATGCGGGAACAGGTTGAAGTTCTGGAACACGAGCCCCGTAGAAAGGCGGATTTCACGCAACGTTTTCGCCGGAGCGTACTTGACCGCCGGACCTTTCGCCGAAGCGTTAGGCACCACCATGTCCTTGCTGTCGACCTGCACCAGGCCGCCGTCAACCGTTTCGAGCTGGGTAAGGCAGCGCAACAGCGTACTCTTGCCGGAGCCACTGGGCCCGATAATCGAGAGCACCTCGCCCGCCTTCAGGTCAAAAGAAATATCCTTGAGCACATGCAAGTCGCCAAAGGACTTCTTGACGTGTTCTACCTTGAGGATCGGCGCAGATTCATTCACATTTTCCATTCCACGCCTCACTTATAGTAATTGAGCTTGCGTTCCACGTAGGCGAAAAGCACGCTCAGCAAAAGGTTCGCCACATAGTAGAATACGCCCGCCACGAACAACGGGTAAATGCTCGCGTAGGCAGCCTGCTGTTTCTTGGCCAACGCAAAAAGTTCCGTCACCGCAATCACCTGCGCAAGGGAGGTATCCTTCACCAGCGTAATGACTTCGTTCGCGCTCGCGGGTACCACGCGCTTTACTACCTGCGGGAGGATTATGCGGAAGAACGTCTGCGTGCGGGTCATGCCCAGCATGTAGGCCGCCTCGTACTGCCCCTTGGGTATGGACTGGATACCCCCGCGGAAAATCTCGGCAAAGTACGCCGCATAGTTTATCGAGAATGCCACAATTACCGCCGGGAAGCGGTCAAAGGAAAAATCCACGCCCGCATATTCGCTCAGGTAGTAGGAGCCGAAATAAATTGCCACAATCTGGAGCAGCAAGGGGGTGCCGCGCATCACCGAGATGTAAAACGACACCGGGTAACGCACCACGCGCCACTTGCTCATCTTGAGGACCGCAATAAGCAGGCCCAGCGGAATTGAGAACAGGAGCGTGAGCCCGAAAATGGCGAGCGTCGTGCAGAAGCCGCCCCAGAGAATGGGCAAAAGCGTTGACAATTCCGACATGAATAACCTCAGAGGCGCACTGCGCCGAGCTCATACCTCAAAGCTCCCGCAGGGAGCGACCTCACACCTATTTTCCGAACCACTTGGCAGAGATTTCGTCGAACTTGCCGTCGGCCTTCATGGCAGCCAGGGTGGAATTCACCGCATCACGCAGGGCCTGGTCCTTCTTGCGGAAACCCACAGCGTAGACTTCGTCGGAGAGGCCTTCCTCGAGCACCGTGTAATCCTTCGCGTTCGTCACAATCCAGTACTTGGCCACGATTTCGTCCAGGAACACGGCGTCGACACCGCCCTTGTCCAAATCCATGAGCGCCGTCTGGTTGTCGTCAAACGGGACGATTTCCTTGGCGGCCTTGCCCGCTTCGGAGGCATCGAGCAACTTCTGGGCGGTAGAACCGTTCTGCACGGCAATCTTCTTGCCGGCGAGGGCCGCGAGACTTGCAAGAGCCTTGTCCTTCACCGTGAAAATCATGCGGTTCTTGAGATACGGGTCGCTCAGGTTCATGGCCTTCGCGCGGGCGCTGTCCACGCTCATACCGTTCCAGATACAGTCAATCTTGCCGGTGTTCAGTTCCTGTTCCTTTGCGTCCCAGGAAATCGGCTGCGTTTTGAGCTTCACGCCCAGGCGAGCGCAAACTTCCGTGGCGAGATCGATATCGAAACCCACGATGTTGTTGTCCTTGTCGCGGAAACCCATCGGCGGGAAGGAATCGTCGAGACCAAGCACAAACTCGCCCGCCGCCTTCACCTTGTTCAGGGATTCATCGGCATCCGTCTTGGATTCCGCCTTCTGGTCGTTACAGGCCGAAAGGAATGCGGCACAGGCAACCGCCGCAAACATCGCAAGAATCTTTTTCATAAACGCTCCTTTTTCATTTACAAGAGAAATAAATTCTGTTCATTTTCAATCAAATCTTCGGCAAGATATTTAGCGTCAAGGTTTTCAATGCCCTGTTCGCGATTGGCTATTTGGGTAGAAAGTTTACTTTTGTAGTAAATGTCCATAGCCTTGCGCAAGTCTAAATTTTTCAGGGCAGCAATATTTTTTATGATGTCCTGCTCAAGATTTTCAATGTAGACAGCTTCAAGATCCGACATTTTACACATCCAACGCGTTATAGTCTTTAAATGAAAGAATTGTTGTCAGCGCTTCCTGACTTACAAAGCAATACTGGTCGTTCGGTTCGGAAAATCGCAATTCAGAAAGAGTCTTTTCTTTATCCCATAAGCCGCGAAAAAACATATCAACAGTTTTGAAAACATCGTCATCTGCAACTGGACCAGATATAACATCGTATTTACAATAATCTGAACCACCTTTGCGGCAAGCGCATACGAAATCAAGCCATGCAGACAGATTATCATGCAAATTCAAAAAACTAAATTTTTCTAAATCGCAGGTTTCCATTTCAAACGAATTGAGTATGGGACGATTACCATTACGCAGGGATTTACGTCTAGCCCAGCGTTCAGCCTGCTTTCTGTACGATGTTACATAGAATCCCTGACCAAAATCAAGGAATCGCTTAGAATGATTCACATCAGGAGTCTTGATAATTGAAGTCGATCCGTGATAGACAATCATTTCAACACACCCCTTTCACGAGCAAGTTCAGAAAGGTCATCGACCATCGCCTCTGCTCCGAGGGTATGCAAAACGTCATAACACTTGATGACATAATTGTCCAAGATGCCACTTGAATTCAATATTCCATAAACCCTACCTGGAGAAAGTTTCCAAGCAGACGCCAGCTTATGGATAAGAAAAATCGTAAAATTCAGTATTTTGGCATCCATACCATGAATATAACTTTTTTTCAAAGATTTGCAAACTTAGACGATGAGCCGTTCGTTACAAAAAGGCCACATTCCAATGACTACGGACAATTAATCGCCCTTTTTATTTAACGCCTGTATTATTCAAGGAGTTCCATGACGTTGGCGGCATCCTGCTCGGCCTCATCGCAGCTCTGGTCGATATAGGGAATACCTTCGCTTCCGTAAAGTTCAATAAGTTCCCATTTGGATATGCCCAGAATTTCCGCGGCACTTCCATGGGATATGGTCTCGTTCTTGATAAACGGGTACAACAGCAACGCATTGCGGCGAAGTTCGTCGCTCTTGTTATCGCATACCATAAGGTCAGCGATATCTTCAGGAATGTCCATTGTTACTGTCGCCATGGGATTCCTCAATCCTTAATATATAATTTCATCAAGAAAAAGGCAACCTAGCCGGTTTGTGCGATGCCGTTTGATGCAGTAAATTGGGGATTTCTTTTGCTTTATAGCATTTGGCGGAACTTACAGTTTTCCGTTCAGTCTCATACGATTTAGCGTAGCTGAATGTGGGTATGCATAGGCAAACTCACACATATACATTTAATTATACCACACACTTTTTATCAAGTGGTTTTTATTCGGTTTTAAAATCAAAGATAGGACACCAGTTTGGATTACCCAAATTGGCAGATGTATTATTTATGTCTGGTATAATTGTTTTATATTGGATGTAACCTGCAACTCTGCCTCCGAAACCATTTTTTGCAGTAAACTTTGTAATGACATTGAGAGTGTCTCCTGAACCAATCATACCAAAACGAGTCTCAACATGCTCGTAACTATTAGGATCGTTCAGATAGTTGCGTTTCATCCAGTCTTTTATCCTTACATGACTTCCGTCCCAAGCGCTAAAACAAGCTTCTTTCCTTTTAGTCAATTGCTCTTCTGCGGTAAGAGGTTTGGCGTCTTTTTCAACAGTTTTAGTTTCAGAAGACTTATCGTCTCCGCACATTGAAATCGACAAGCAAGCAAACAAGATAATTGCGATAAAAATTCCGCAACCTTGTTTTGCACTTAGATTTTTCTGCATTATATCTTTCTGCTGCATTGATGTTGCGGATTCGTTCTTAGCCTGTCCACATTTTGGGCAGAACTGAGCGTCATCACCCATCTGTGCTCCACATTTTTGACAAAACATATTAATCTCCTTGATGGTTTTTTGAATAAAGAAACAAGAGAGGCAGCCTTATTCAAGTGAGCCTAGCGATTCTGTCTTTTTGGAAATAAAAAAGGCATGGTGTCGCTCGGCTTTTATAACGAAGGCTCTGGTAAACCCGCAATCATAAGCACGACAATCTGTTCAACAAAAAATGTTGAATCAGATCGTAGGTAAACACCTAACGACCCACACCCGATCGGTGTGAGTGTTCGTCCTATTCCCTGATTGCAGGGCGATTGCCCTTGAAAAATTTACCAGACTTTTCGTTACGGGAACAAGAGTACTACTCTATTTCAATGTCAATGGAAATATATATTTTTTTCAGTTTCACTCTGTTCATTAAAAATCAAGAAGGGCATTTTTTTTCTTAACTCAAAAAAAAGAAAAAAGCCAGGCGTTGCGGGCTGGCGTCTGAAGCCCGCAGTAGGGGTGCGCGAAAGACCCAACGGGGCTGAAGCGAGGGGGAAGCCTCCCCCCCACCATACACGCAAAAAGGGCCGCATCGCTGCGGTCCCTTTTAATGCCTTGAATCCTTCGACTTCGGCTGGATTCTATCGCTTCGCTCCAGAATGACAGTCTCCGCTCAGGATGACACAGGAAAGATCGGTGAGCCTGCCGAACCGACTATTCAGTTCACTTCGGCAAGCTCAGTGAACTTATTAATCCTTGCCATAAACCTTTTCGGCGTAGGTGGCGGTGGCCATGAGGTATTCGCGGTTCATCTTGGCGATGTAATCCACGGTGATACCCTTCGGGCATGCGGCCTGGCATTCGTAAAGGTTCGTGCAATTGCCGAAGCCTTCCTTGTCCATCTGGGCGACCATGGCGAGCACGCGCTTCTTGGCTTCGACCTTGCCCTGGGGCAAGAAGCTGAGGTGAGAAACCTTGGCGGACACGAACAACATAGCGGAAGCGTTCTTACAAGCGGCCACGCAGGCACCGCAACCGATACAGGCGGCAGCGTCGAAGGCGCGGTCGGCATCAGCCTTGGGAACCGGAATCGTGGAAGCTTCAGGAGCGGCACCGGTGTTGACGGAAACAAAGCCGCCAGCCTGGATAATGCGGTCGAAAGCGGTACGGTCGACAACGCAGTCACGGATAACCGGGAATGCGGCGGCGCGCCACGGCTCGATCACGATGGTGTCGCCATCCTTGAACTTGCGCATGTGAAGCTGACAGGTAGTCGTTGCATGGTCAGGACCGTGCGGCATACCGTTGATGACGAGAGAGCACATGCCACAGATACCTTCGCGGCAGTCGTGGTCGAAGGCAAAGCCTTCCTTGCCCTGCTTCATCTGTTCTTCGTTGACAATGTCCAACATTTCGAGGAAAGACATGTCGGGAGAAACGTCGTTGATCTTTACAGTTTCGAACTGTCCCTTGGTATTGGCATCCTTCTGGCGCCAAATCTTCAAAGTCAAATTGAGTCCGCTCATTATTTGTAGCTCCTAGTAACAAGGTGGACGTTATCAAAGGTAAGGGGTTCCTTGGAGAGTTCCGGCTTCACGCCGTCGCCCTTGTATTCCCAGGCGCCCACGTAGCAGAAGTGTTCGTCGTCGCGCTTGGCTTCGCCTTCTTCGGTCTGGCTTTCTTCACGGAAGTGACCGCCGCAAGATTCTTCGCGGTGCAGAGCGTCGAGAGTAAGCACTTCGGCGAATTCGAGGAAGTCAGCCACACGGCCGGCACGTTCGAGGTTCTGGTTGAAGGAACCTTCGGAACCGAGCACGTTGACATTCTGCCAGAATTCTTCGCGGAGGGCCGGGATCTTTTCGAGAGCTGTTTCCAAGCCCTTCTTGTTACGGGCCATGCCCACGTATTCCCACATGATGTTACCGAGTTCACGATGGATATCGTTAACAGTGCGGTGACCCTTGATGGAAAGGAGCTTGTGGATGCGTTCTTCGGTCTGCTTCTTGCAGTCTTCGAAGGCAGCGTCGGTTTCGGAAACCTTTTCGAGCTTGGTGCCAGCGAAGTAACCACCGATGGTGAACGGAATCACGAAGTAACCGTCGGAAAGGCCCTGCATAAGAGCAGAAGCACCGAGGCGGTTTGCACCGTGGTCGGAGAAGTTGGCTTCACCGAGAACGAAGCAGCCCGGAATCGTGGACATCAAATCGTAGTCAACCCAGAGGCCTCCCATGGTATAGTGGATGGCCGGGAAGATACGCATCGGGACCTTGTACGGATCTTCGTCAGTGATCTTTTCGTACATCTGGAAGAGGTTACCATACTTGGCAGAAACGCCTGCAACGCCCATGCGTTCGATAGCGTCTGCGAAGTCGAGGTACACAGCCTGCTTGGTGTTGCCCACGCCGAGACCGGCGTCGCAAACCTGCTTGGCGTTACGGGAAGCCACGTCACGGGGAACGAGGTTACCGAAGCTCGGGTACTTTTCTTCGAGGTAGTAGTAACGTTCAGATTCAGGAATCTGGTCCGGGCTACGGGTATCGCCCGCCTTGCGCGGAACCCAAATACGACCGTCGTTACGGAGAGATTCGCTCATCAAGGTGAGCTTGGACTGCAGGTCGCCGTGGCGAGGAATGCAAGTCGGGTGAATCTGCGTGTAG
>JAEEGK010012542.1_pt1 | contig 19231 bp, 16 predicted proteins | sample 8958771 | NCBI WGS metagenome assembly JAEEGK01 (sample SAMN16246547, study PRJNA631951) | gut metagenome | biome: gut microbiome; feature: rumen; material: SC-attached | host: Bos | place: Iran: Karaj | collected 2018-10
TTATTGCTTCAAGAATTGCGGCTCACAGTGCAGACATTGTAAAAAATGTTAAAGGTGCAAGAGAACAGGATTATCAGATGTCAAAATACAGAAAAGAAAGAAACTGGGAAAAACAAAGAGAGTTTTGTTTAGACCCGATAAAGTTTGATAAAGAAAGAGCAAAAATCGTTCCCAATTTGAAAGACACTTGTTCAATGTGCGGAGAGTTTTGTTCAATGAGGGATGAAGATTTATGAAAAAAACAGCCATGTGTAAAACAGTAAAAGTAAGAGTACCGGCAACCACTGCAAATTTAGGACCGGGATTTGATGTGTTGGGAGCAAGTTTATCGTTATATAACGAACTTGAAGTATCAATTGCCGAAGATCCTAAGAAAGCAAAGTTTGTTGTAGCAGGCGAAGGCAGAAAAATTTTGCCTAAAGATGAAAGAAATATTTTGTGGAAAGCAATGGATGCCGTTTTCATGTTGCTTGATCAAAACGATAAGTACAGTTTAAAAAGTTTTAACATAAAACTTACAAACAATATTCCTTTAAGTTCGGGACTTGGTTCATCATCGGCAGCAAGAGCGGCGGGAATAATAGCCGCAAATCAAATATGCGGAAACAAAATGACGTTGGGTGAAATGGCACAGCTCGGTGTAAAACTTGAAGGTCATCCCGATAATATAATACCGGCATTTTACGGCGGAGTATGTGTTTCTATAAATCAAGGTAACGATGTGATAGATGTTATAAAGTTGCCTATACCTAAAATAAAAGCCGTTGTTTGTACACCCGGTTTTGAACTTGCAACGGAAAGATCAAGAAATATTTTGCCTTCAAAATATGACAGAAAAGATGTAGTTTTTAATATATCAAGAGTTGCATTACTTACAAAAGCTTTTTGTACAAACGATTTTAAACTTTTGCAGGAAGCAATGCAAGACAAAATACATCAACCTTACAGAGCAAAATTGATTCCTGTTATGCAGGAATTAATAGACGCAGCTGTTAAAGAAGGTGCTTACGGTGCATGTTTATCCGGAGCGGGACCTTCGATGATAGCTTTTTGTGATAACAGCAAAGCGGAAAAAATTGCAAAAGCTATGGCAAAAATATGGAAGAAAGAAACAGTTCCTACAAAAACTTTTATTTTAAGTTTTGATAAAAACGGAGCAGAAAAAATATAAATTAGAAGATTTGAAGATTAGAAGAGTAGAAGATTAGAGGAAAAGAGGAAAACTAAATAATAACAAAATTTGCAAAGCAAATTTACAACTTAACTTCCAATCATCCAATCATCTAATCTTCCAATCATCAAAAATTGTGAAACAATTTTTAGGAGTAAAAAGATGGCATTAATCGTGATGAAGTTTGGCGGTTCTTCTGTAGCAGACAGCGACAAAATGAAACATGTTGCAAACAAAGTTATTGCAAGAAAAAAAGGCGGTAACAAAATTGTTGTTGTTGTTTCGGCTCCCGGAGATACTACCGATGATTTAATTACAAGATGTGAAGAAATTACGGCAGATCCTAATCCCAGAGAAATGGATATGTTGCTTGCAACAGGTGAACAGATGTCAATTTCACTGCTTGCGATGGCAATTCAAGCTATGGGACACAAAGCGGTTTCTTTAACAGGTTTTCAGGCAGGTATTTCCACCGATGACGATTACACAAGAGCAAGAGTAAAGAAAATAAATCCTAAAAAGATTTTTGAGTTATTGGATAAAGGAAACATTGTTGTTGTTGCGGGATTCCAGGGCATGAACAAAGCCGGTGATATTACAACTTTGGGCAGAGGCGGATCCGATTTAACCGCTGTTGCACTTGCAGCACAAATGAAAGCAAACCTTTGCGAAATTTACAGTGATGTTGAAGGTATTTTTACAACAGATCCGAGAGTTGTAAAAGATGCAAAGAAGATAGATTTAATATCCTATGAAGAAATGCTTGAAATGGCAGGTTCGGGCGCACAGGTTATGCAAACAAGAAGTATAGAAGTTGCAAAAAATTACGGAATAGAAATTCATGCAAGATCGACTTTTTCCGATAAAGAAGGAACTTATATAGTAAGTGAAGAAAAAATAGGGAGAAAAAAAATGGAAGACCTTATGGTATCAGCAGTAACATTTGATAAAAATCAAGTAAAATTTTCTTTAATAGATTTACCGGATGTTCCGGGAATGGCAGCAAAAATATTCAGTTCTATTGCAAAGTTGGGTATCAATGTAGATATGATTATTCAGTCTGCAGCTTTGGATAAGAAAAATGATATTTCTTTTACGGTAAGCAAATCCGACATGAAAAAAACTCAACAAAAAGTTGATGAGCTTGCAAAACAGTTAGGTGCACAAACGGTAACTTGCGATGAGCATGTTGCAAAAGTTTCCGTAGTAGGTGTAGGTATGAAAACTCATGCGGGTGTTGCATCTAAAATGTTTGATATTTTAGCCAAGAACAAAATAAATATCGAAATGATTTCAACAAGTGAAATAAAAGTTTCTTGTGTTATAGACTCGGTAGATTTGAATAAAGCAGTAAACGAGTTGCATAAAGGATTCAAACTTAACAAGAAATAAAAATTGCTAAAAGCAATTTTTGAAGAATAGAAGATTAGAAGAGTAGAGGATTAGAGGAAAAGCGGAAAACTGAATAATAATAAAATTTGCAAAGCAAATTTTACAACTTAACTTCCAATCTTCCAATCATCCAATCTTCAAATCTTCATCGGTTTAGTGTTATGAAGCAGATAAAAATATTTGATACAACTTTAAGAGACGGCAGTCAGGGAGCAGGGATATCATTTTCAGTTGAAGATAAATTGAAAATAGCCTCTGCTCTTGATGATTTCGGTGTATCTTATATTGAAGGCGGATGGCCCGGCTCAAATCCTAAAGATGAAGAATTTTTTCAACTTGCAAAAAATAAATTTAAACATTCCAAGTTGGTTGCTTTCGGTTCGACAAGAAAGAAAAATTCCGATATAAAAGAGGATGAAAATATAAAAAAGATTACAGAGTCCGGAGTAAAAGTTGTATGTATCTTCGGAAAATCCTGGGACTTACATGTTAAGTATGCACTAAAAACTTCCCTGAAAGAAAATCTTAATATGATAAGCGATACGGTATCGTTTTTGAAATCGAAAAAACTTGAAGTTATATACGATGCCGAACATTATTTTGACGGCTATATCCACAACAAAAATTATGCACTGCAAACCGTAAAAGCGGCAATAGATGCCGGAGCCGATTACATTTGTTTATGCGAAACAAACGGCGGAGTACTTCCTTCATATATCGAAAAAATAGTTAAAGAAACAATACAAAAGTTTCCGAACACAAAATTTGGAATACATGCTCACAATGATTGCGAATGTGCGGTTGCAAATTCAATAATGGCGGTTTTGTCGGGTTGCGAAATGGTGCAGGGAACAATAAACGGTATAGGTGAAAGGTGCGGTAATGCAAACTTATGTTCGATAATTCCTTCGTTACAATTAAAAGGAAAATATCGTTGTGTTCCCGTAAGAAACTTAAAAAATATTACAGAACTTTCAAGATATGTTGATGAAATAGCAAATTTAATTCCCAACGATTGTTTACCTTATGTCGGCAGAAATGCTTTTGCCCATAAAGCCGGTGTTCATGTTTCGGCAATAAAAAAAGATTCCAGAACATATGAACAAATTAACCCTAAACATGTAGGAAACAGAAGAAGTGTTTTGGTCAGTGACTTGTCGGGTAAAAGTAACATTGTTTCAAAAGCCGATGAATTGGCAATGGATTTGGAAAAAGATAAAAATTTGCGCGGAATAATAAATACAGTTAAAGAAAAAGAAAACGAAGGTTATCAATACGAAAATGCCGACGGATCTTTTTATATACTTACAAAAAAAGTGGAAAATAAATGTAAAGATTTTTTTACATTGAAAAGTTACAGAGTAAGTGTGGAAAAAAATGCCGACGGTTCGATAGTTTCGGAAGCCACGGTTAAGTTGGATGTTAACGGTAAAGAAGAACATACCGTTGCAGAAGGAGAAGGTCCCGTTAATGCTTTGGATAAATGTTTAAGAAAAGCATTGATAAAATTTTATCCGGAAATAAAAAACGTTTTACTTACCGACTTTAAGGTAAGAGTAATAAACTCGGATGCAAATACTGCCGCAAAAGTCAGGGTGTTGATAGAAACAAGAGATAAGAAACAAAGTTGGGGAACGATAGGCGTAAGTGAAAATATCATCGATGCCTGTTGGCAGGCACTTTCCGATTCCGTAGAATACAAACTCCTAAAAAAATAATTATTTTTTCTTTATGTTTAGTGCTTGTTCAAAATAGGACGGCTCTAAAGTATCGATACCTTTTCTGTAAAGATTAGCAAACAAATATTTTGATATGGATTTCATTGTTAAAACATCAGCCATGGCTCTGTGAGCTTGGTTCACTTCTATATCTAAAATTCTTGCTATATCACCGAGCTTGTTGGATTCAAAAGAAAAATATTGTCTTGAAATAATTAAAGTATCCAAAAAATACATTTCAGGTGAATTTATACCGCTTTCCATTATTTCTTTCGATACGAAATTTAAATCGAAGTAAGCATTGTGACAAACCAAAACGAACCCTTCTATAAAATTTGAAATATCTTTTGCTATATCACAAAATTTCGGAGCATCTTTTACCATTTCGGTTGTAATACCGTGAATATTTGAAGAAAATTCGGGAATAGGACATCCCGGGTTTACAAGTGTGCAAAATTCGGTTTCCGTATCACCTGAAACTTTTAACATTGCTATTTCGCAAGTTCTTGCACCATGTTCCATGGATAAGCCGGTTGTTTCAATATCCAAAAATACAAGGTTATCCGGCTTGTTTGTTAAAATCGGTGAAGGTATCATTAAAAATCCTTTTGTATTATTTACATTATTATACATTTTTATAAAAATTATTTAAATTTAATATTCAATAAAACTATTTTTTTGATATCTAAAATGTTATCATATAAATGTTTTTAATAAAACAAATTTAATTTTTTATGAAAAAGAACAGGAACAAAAATATCAAACTATTTTTAGTAATGTTGATTTTCGGCATTACTATAACAGCTTGTCAATCAAATAAACAGCCGGTTGAACAGAAGATAACAATTATTCCCGGAACAGAAATTGTAACATACGGTTTTGCCGATACGGGGAAAATGAAATATGGAAACGATAATTTCGTTTTAATTGACGATAAGACTTATCCGGATATGAACAAGAAAGTTGAAGCTTTTAGAACGGCGGTTTCCGGAAATAATTTTGTGATAATAGATGGTGATATAGATTTAAGTTGTGGAATAATAACGGATATAAATCATGATTATTTTGATGAATTTAATGAAGATAATACACCTAAACATAAAAATTTTGTTGTGACAATAGGTTCAAATACAACACTGATCGGAATGGAAACTGCAAGGATAATGTATGGCAGTCTTTTAATACATGATGAACAAAACATTATAATACAAAATATATCTTTTTATGATGCACACGGAGCACCGGAACAGAATCCTAAAATAAACAAAGAAACAAAGTGTTCCAGTGATAATATAAGTGTAGAAAAAGTAAGCAATTTATGGATAGACCATTGCTCGTTTACCGATGGAAAGTGTAGAGATATTTATGGAAATTATCATGATGGTGCAATAGATATAAAATCAGGAGAAAATATTACTATATCATATTGCTATTTTACAAATCATGATAAAGTAATGTTGTTAACTCCGAACGATGACTTTTCAAACAAAACCAATGTATATATTACTTTACATCACAATTATTTTGATAAAGTAATTCAAAGAATGCCCAGAGCAAGATGGGCAACGGCTCATATATATAATAATTTATATGAAGATATAGGTCTTGGTAAAAATTTCGGATATAGTTTAGGTATTGGAATAGGAAGTGATTTTATAGTGGAAAACAATTATTTCGGATATCATAAGTCCGGTATAATATGTTGGTTCGATAGGGCAGATATTGACGATAAAAACAGTTCTGTGTTATATTATAAAGGAAATATTCCGAATTTGAAAAATAAAAATTCTATATATTCCGAAAATGATAAATTAAAAGATTACAAGCTACATATTAAAGAAGAAAAAAAGTATGATATTCCTTATGCTTATGAATTGGAAACGGTTGAAAAAATAAAAAAGAATTTAAAGTATTTCGCAGGTGCAGGCAAGAAAATAGAAATATTAAAATAGAATATAAAGGAGAATGAAGAAATATGAATCCGAACAAAGTTCCTATAGTTATGTCTTCGGATAATAGAGTTTTTTTTACTATAGCAACTGTTATAGTTTCAATGCTCGAAAATGCAAATAAAGATACTTTTTACGATATTTATGTTTTGTGTACAGATACAGTTACCGATGAAAGTAAAAACAAATTATCCGAACTAAAAACTCAATACAATAATTTTTCGTTATCTTTTATAGATATGAAAGATACTTTCAAAAATATTCCTAAAACGCATAAATATGTTACTTACGTGTCGGCATTTAAATTTTTAATTCCTTCTTTATTTCCGCAATTCGATAAAATTCTATATCTTGATACGGATGTTATAGTAAGAGCAGATTTGACTGATTTATATAATACCGATATAGGGGACAACTATGTAGCAGGTTGTTTATGTTTGGTTAATCATATAACTTGCAGAGACGGTATTTTAAGAGAAACAGGTTTAGAAAGTATGGATTATTACATAAATGCAGGTGTTATTTTGATGAATTTAAATTTAATTCGCCAAGATAAAATAGATAAAAAGTGTATAGATATGATAGGTAGTTTTAAAGGTTCTGTCGATCAGCATATTATGAATAAAGTTTGTTACGGTAAAATATTTTTTTTACCGCCAAAATATAATATTAGCACTTCCTCTTTGAAAATTTTCGAGTCTGATGCTATAAAAATTTTTTATTCTATGCAGGAAGTTGAACAAGCTTATAAAAATCCTGTTATTTTTCATTGGACCGGCGGAAATAAACCGTGGCAATATTATAATTTGTTTTTAGCACATGAATGGTTCAGATATTTTATAAAAACACCGTTCAAAGATATGAAACTTGACAGAAAATACTTGAAACGTACCGGTGTATTTTCAATGTTTAAAAATTTTTTGTCGCGTACATTGAAAAAGATGTGGTATGGCTTGATATATAAATAATACGAAAAAACAAATGACTAAATATGATTAAAATGATATAATTAAAAATTATGTTGAAAATAAAATGTTGATTTATGAGGAATAAAAAATGAATTTTCAAGAAATTATTATGAGATTACATAAGTATTGGTCTAAAGAAGGTTGTTTGATTTGGCAACCTTACGATTTGGAAAAAGGTGCCGGAACATTTAACCCTGCAACGTTTTTAAGATGTTTGGGACCTAACCCGTGGAAAGTTGCTTATGTTGAACCTTCAAGAAGACCTACCGACGGAAGATACGGAGAAAACCCTAACAGATTGCAACACTATTATCAGTTTCAGGTTATATTAAAACCCGCTCCGGAAAATGTTCAACAGTTGTATTTGAACAGTTTGAAGGCTATCGGACTTGATCCTAAAGAACACGATATAAGATTTGTTGAAGATGATTGGGAATCTCCTACACTCGGTGCTTGGGGACTCGGTTGGGAAGTTTGGATAGACGGTATGGAAGCAACACAGTTTACATATTTCCAACAGGTAGGCGGCATAGAATTAAATCCTATATCCGCGGAAATTACTTACGGGCTTGAAAGACTTGCAATGTATTCTCAAAAGAAAGATTCCGTATACGATTTAATGTGGACAGACGATGTAACTTACGGAGATGTACATTTGGAAGATGAAAGACAATGGTCAAAATATAACTTTGAAGTTGCAGATACAAAAATGTTGTTGCAACATTTTAACGATTGGGAAGCCGAAGCAAAAAAACTTGTAGAACAGGGACTTGTTTTACCTGCTTATGATGCGGTTATGAAATGTTCTCATTTGTTTAACTTGCTCGATGCAAGAAGTGCAATTTCGGTTTCCGAAAGAGTAAGCTATGTTTTGAGAGTCAGAACTTTGGCGAAGATGGTGGCCGAAGGATATGTAAAACAAATTACAAAGTAATTTGTTTTACGGAAGTATGGATGTATAGAAGTATAGAGGAATAGAAACGACAAAAGATTATAGTTAAATAAGAGGAATAAAAATGGTTAAAAATGTTTTACTTGAAATAGGGACGGAAGAAATACCTTCTTCATATATTGCGCCTGCACTTGAACAAATGCAGAAATTTGTTAACGATATGTTAACCGAAAAAATGGTAGGTTTCGGCGAAATAAAAACTTATGCTACACCGAGAAGACTCGTTTTAACAATAGCCGATGTTGAAGAAAAAAGTAAAGACAGTGTTCAGGAATTTAACGGACCGTCCGCAAAAGCAGGTAAAGATGCTAACGGTAACTGGACGCAGGCAATACTCGGCTTTTCAAACAAACATCAGGTAAAACCGGAACAGCTTGTTATAAAAGATACTCCGAAAGGACAATATTATACTTATTCAAAAGAAATTAAAGGTGAAAAAGTAACAAACATTTTAGCCGAAATATTTCCGATAATTATTCAAAAAATATATTTTCCTAAAACGATGGTATGGGAAAGTTCCTGCTTAAAATTTGCAAGACCTATAAGAACAATCGTTGCTATGTACGGCGATAAAGTAATAAAATTTTCACTTGCTAACGGCGCGATAAAATCTTCAAATAAAACTATCGGATTACACACATTAACTACAAAACCTATAGTTATAGAATCTGCGGATGTTTATAAAGAAACATTACAAAACAATTGTGTTTTGGTAGATCAACAAGAAAGAAAACAAAGAATAATATCTTCCATAAATGAAGTTGCAAATTCAATTTCCGCAAAAGCGATATTGGATGAAAGCTTGGTTAATGAAGTTAACCAACTTGTAGAATATCCTACCGCGGTATTATGCAAATTTAACGAAAAATATTTAAAACTTCCGCCGGAAGTTCTTATAACATGTCTTAAAAAACAACAGAAATGTTTTGCCGTTAAAGATTCCATGGGTAAATTAACGAACTATTTTATTAATGTCAGAAACGGTAAATCGGATAACTTGGATATAGTTAGAGCAGGTTATGAAAAAGTTGTTGTTGCAAGACTTGAAGACTCCGTTTTCTTTTATGATAACGATATAAAGAAACCTTTTGAACAATCTATAGAAAGATTAAAAGGTCTTATATTCCAAAAAGAAATCGGAACGGTTTACGAAAAACTTACAAGAATAAAAGCCGTTGCAAATTTTATAAATGAAGAAAACAAGTTGAATATAAATAAAGATACTTTAACAAGAGTTATAGATTTATCTAAAACGGATTTGGTTAGTGAAATGGTTTTTGAATATCCCGAACTTCAGGGAATAATGGGAAGAATTTATTCAAAAGTTGCAGGGGAAAGTGATGAAATATCAAAAGCTATAGAACAACATTATTGGCCGTTATCAGCTTCGGGAACTTTACCTGAAAACATTTTGTCGGTAGTTGTTTCTTTAGCTGATAAAATAGATACCGTTGCGGCGGATTTTGCTATAGGACTTGAGCCTTCCGGTTCTGCGGATCCTTACGGACTCAGAAGAATGGCGATAGGTATCGTCAGAATGATAAGAGAGTTTTTACCTGAAACGGATTTTGAAAAGATTTTAGATACAGCATTAAATTCGTTACCTGGAAAAATTAAAGAAAAAGATACTTTTGCTACGGCAAAACAAAGACTTGTAAAGTTTTTCTGGAGCAGAATAGAAAATATTTATGAAAACGAAGGATATAAGTTTGATGAAGTTAAAGCTGTAATTATTCCTTCTCAAAAATTGGGTTTGAAAGTTTTGGGTGATATAAAGAAAAAACTTGATGCGTTACAAAATTTAAGAAAAGAAAGTTCATTTGAATCCATAACAACTATATTTAAAAGAGCAAGTAACATTTTGAATCAGGCAAAGAAGCAAAAACTAAATATTTCCGATGTTGTTAAAACTGATTTGTTGAAAGAAGAACCTGAACAGAATTTGTATAACCAATATGTTGTTATAGATAAACAATTGGAAGAACTTCTTTCCAAAAAAGATTATACAAATGCAATAAATAAACTTAACGATGTAAAACCGTACTTGGATAACTTCTTCGAAAAAGTTATGGTTATGTGCGAAGATGAAAATATAAAAATTAACAGAATTTCGTTAATAAATTATATTACCGAAAAGTTTAATTCTTTCGTTAGTTTATCATCTTTACAATAAATATGTTAAAGTTTGTAAAAACAAATTTATTTTTTTTATTATTGTTAACAGCAGTGGTATTTTCTTTGTATGGTAAAAGTATAAAATTCGATTTTACATACAGGGATGATAGTGTTTTAATTTTAGAAAAAGCGAATTTCTTATCTGATATAAAAAATGTGCCCAAACTGTTTGTTACATCGTGCTTTTATTCAAATGATTTTCAATATTACAGACCAATCCTTAATTTAGTTTTTTTAACGGAAACAGTTTTTTTCGGAGTTAATCCCGAGGTATATCATTTCATAAATATAATACTTTTGATATTGGCATTATATTTAATGTACGTTTTTTTGTGTGACTTAAACTTAAATAAAATAATATTGAAATTTGTAGTGTTGTTAACGGCCGTTCATCCGATACTGACATCGTGTGCGGTTTGGATTCCTGCAAGAAACGATACTTTGTTGGCAATTTTTATATTTTTATCATTTATATTTTTTATTAAATATTTGGAATATAATTTAACAAAAAATTTAGTTTTGTATATCTTGTTTTTTACGTTGGCACTATTTACAAAAGAAACCGCAATATTGACTTTATTGTTATATCCGTTATTTGTATATTGTTTTAACTACAAGATAAATAAAAAAGAAATAATAAAAAATGTTGTTATATTTGTTCCTGTATTACTGATTTATTTTGTTTTAAGATGTGTTTCCGTATCGGATAATAATGTAACACACTACCTGACAAATTTTGTTCCGTTTTTTAAGAATATGTTTGTAGGAACATGTGTATATTTATGTGAACTTTTTATTCCGGATAATTTTTCCGTAATGTTGTATGAAATAAAACTTAATGTTTTTTATATATCCGCTTTAATCGTATCTATTGTTTTTGTTGTTTTAAGCGTAAACAAAAAAATAATTTCGAAAAAAGCAATGCTCTTTTTTTTATGTTGGTTTATTTTATTTTTGTTACCGACATTTTTATTGCTGCAGGATTATGTGTTCTTTAATCACAGAATAATAGTATCGTTAGTATCATTTGTATTTATATTTACGATTATTGCGGAATATGTTGTTAAGAAAAATTCCGTATTTAAAAATATTTTAATAGTGTTATTTGGCTTGCTGTTTATTGCAAATTCATATTTTTGTTTTATCCAACAAAATAAATATGAGAACAGACAAGAATATTGGACGAATACATATTCGGATGCCCCGACATATCACGGAGCTTGTTATTGGTTGGGAAGATTATCTTTCGAAAAAGGTAAGTTTAGAACAGCAAAAGATTTGTTTATCAAAGCAAATGATTTAAAGCCGGTTTATCTTTGTGATTTGGCTCTAATATACTATTATGAAGGTAATTTTAATAAGGCCAAAGAAGTATATAATAAATCTTTGGAGGCCGGAATAAATAAAGCGCAATGTTACAGAAATTTAAGTACTATTTATTTGAAAAGAGATAACGATAAAAATAAAGCCATAGAATATGCGAAACTTGCCGTTCAAGAAGACCCTTATGATGACAGGTATAAAGAATATTTACAGAAATTGACAAATGAAGAAAATAGTCTGTAATCGTCCCGTAATATCGATTTTAATTGTATATATTTTTGTACTTGTTATTTTAAATTATTTAGGAATATTTTCACCCCAAAAGAACAGTTTCTTAATAAACAACACGAATAAATATACAACAGAACTTACCGGCAAAGTTATAACGGAACCAATACAAAAAAATGATAAACAGCAATTCGTATTGGAAGTTTTTGATATAGACGGACAAAAAATAAAAAAGGAAAAAACTCTTGTTTATGCTTCAGCGGCATACAATATAGAATACGGGGATGTCGTTTTTGTTTCAGGTAAATTAAATATTCCGGAAAAGCCCGTATTCCCTTATATTTTTGATTACAATTTGTACCTTCAAAGAGAAAATATTTATACAATCTTTTATCAACAGAATTTTGAACTGATAGAAAAACGACCGAATAAAATAAAACAAATATCATTGAAGATAAAAAACAGTATAGAAAACAGAATAGATAAATTTTTAAATGAACCTATGTCTTCTGTTTTAAAATCAATGGTAACAGGAAATAAGTCGGATATTGATAAAGATATTAAAGAAGATTTTATTAATACGGGACTTATACACATTCTTGTTATAAGCGGACTGCATATCGGTTTTTGTGCTGCAATATTTATGTTTTGTTTCAAGTTGTTAGGTTTAAAACTAAATTATATTTACCTTTTAACGATACCTGCATTATTTTTTTATGTCTTGTTAACCGGAGCAAACCCTCCGGCAATAAGAGCGGCAATAATGTTTTCGTGTTTACTTGTTGCGCTTATGCTTAACAGAGAACCGTTAATATATAATGCTTTGGCGTTGTCCGCATTAATAATTTTAATATTTAATCCGCAAAGTTTGTTTACGGCAAGTTTTCAACTTTCTTTTCTTGCGACATTAGGAATATTGTATTTATATCCGAAATTCAGCAAATGTTTCGGTATAACAAAAAATAAATATTTAGGTTATATATGGGATATTGTATGTGTAACATTGTCCGCACAAATAGCACTTATTCCTTTGCTTGTATTTTATTTCGGAAAATTATCGGTTATTTCTTTTGCTTTAAATTTAATAATAGTTCCGATAATTCCCGTAATTATAAGTTTGTTTTTCGTATTTTATATATCAACCTTTGTTTCATATCATATTTCATTATTACTATCTTTTATCTTATCTCACCTTTTAAAATTTATTTTATATGTTATAGACTATGCTGCCTCACTTGATTATTCCGTTGCTTTTTTTGCTGTTCCGAGTATTATAATGATTCTTTTTTATTATTTTTCAATTTACGTTATGTTTGAAATAAAAAACAAAAAGTTCCTGTGGATATTGTTTGTTTTTATTTGCTTTATGTTTGTAAATCCTTTCGAACAAAAAACATTTAAAAAAACTTTTGAAGGAAAGAAAAATATAACTACACATATAAAAGAAGAAGATAACAAAAATATTATAATTTTTAAAGAATTACAAAAAGATAAATACTATTTTGATAATTTGGAACAATATTTGTTGGCTCAAGGTGTAAAAAAAGTAGATGAATTTTATACGGATTACGATAAAAAGTACATAGAAGATAACTTAAAAAAAATAAAAGTAATCAACATATCAAAAAACAGTTAAAACTCATTTCATAAATGTATTTTAAAAATTAAATTTTATATTGATAAAAAAGTTTGACAATGAAGTTTTCTTTTATATATAATCTTAAAGTGAAAAATAAGATGTTTTTTAAATAAATTTAGGAGAGGGAAAAGATGAAAAACTTTTTAGTAGTAGGATTGTTGTTTTTGTGTTTAGTAGTAAGTTCTTGTGCAAAGAAACAAACTGTTGCACCGGAAGATGAACTCGGAGAAGATCAAGAACAAGCAGAACAGGTTTCCGATTTGGATGCAGCTTTGTTGGAACCTGAAGAGTTTTCTCAAGAACCATCAATAAGAGGAACGGATTTTGACTCTAAAGTATCTCTTGAAGTTATATACTTTTCATTCGACAGCAGCTCTCTTCCACAATCTGTAGTTAAGACCTTGAAAGAAAATGCACAGTATTTGAAAGATAATCCTTCGGTAAATGTAGTTGTTGAAGGTCATTGCGACGAAAGAGGTACTACGGAATATAATTTAGCATTAGGTCAAAAAAGAGCTGTAAAAGTAAAAGAATATTATGTTCAATTAGGAATAAGTCCTGACAGAATTGCTACTATATCTTACGGAGAAGAAATGCCTCAAGATACAAGACACAATGAAGCAGGATGGGCTAAAAACAGAAGAGCAGAAACAAAAGTAATAAAATAGTTCAAAATACTAATACAACACGATGTTTAAATTTTTAGTATTATTATTTCCTATGTTCTTGTTGATTGGATGCGTAACGGCTGTTCCGTCTCAATCTGAAATTGATGCTTTGAAAAAAGAAGTTTCTAAGCTTCAAATAAAGTTTGCGGCTATGGAAGCTAAACAGGTTGAGGTATATTCCAAGTATGAAGAAAATTTGGTAAATACCGATATATCCAGCGCATCCATTCAAGAATTGTATAAGAAGACATCAAAACTTTCTCAAGATTTGAAAGATCTTGAAGTTGTTGTGAAAAATCAAAAAAATGATGGTTCTAAAAATGTTATGCAAGTACCTTCAAAAATGTATGAAGGTGCATATAATGAGTTTTTGGTAGGTAAGTACGAAGTTGCTATTATTGATTTTAAGTCTTTTTTAAAACAATATAAAGATCATGATTTAGCCGACCAGGCTCAGTATTACATTGCGGAAGCATTATATTCACAGCAAAAATATTCGGAAGCTTTTGAAGAGTATAAAAGAATAGAAGAGGTTTATCCGGATTCTAATTTAATACCTTCTGCAAGATTAAAAATGGCTTTATGTTTGGAATTGTTGAACAGAAAAAATGATGCCGTTATCATTTTGCAAACGATATTAACGGATTATCCTAAAACTGCAGAAGCTTTTACTGCAAAGGAAAAAATAAAAATTTATACAAATGATAAGAGTAAATAGTTTAGTTCCTTGTATAGTTTTATCGATACTTCTTCATAGTATTACTTTTTTTGCTCTTTTTCATAGAAAAAATGATCAAAATGTCTTTATGGCAGTTCCGTTTGAGGTTTCTTTTTTTTCTCCGGTTCAGCAACCGGTAGTTGAAGAAGTTTCGGAAGAAATCTCTGTTCCGGAACCGGTACCTCCGGTAGAAAAGCCTAAACCGGAAGTTAAAAAACCGGAAAAAGTTAAAAGTGAAGTTGTAGTGAAAAAGAAAGAAAAACCGGAAAAGAAAGTTGAACAGAAAAAAGTTGCAGAAAAGCCTGCCGAGCCGGCAAAGGATACTGCAACGCAAACTGAACAACCAAAAGCAAGTGGCGGTAATAATTATTCGTCGAAAGGTATAATGTTGGAGAATAAAAGTTTTAAATATTCTTATTATACCAACACGATAGTTAAGAAGATTAGTAAATATTGGCAGTGGTCTAAAACACTTTCGGCATATAGGGCGGTTGTTTATTTTAAAATTGCCAGAGACGGAATGGTATACGATGTAGATGTGAAAGAGTCTTCAGGTGATACGACTTTTGATCAAAATGCCATCAGGGCGGTACAGCTGGCAAGTCCGTTTGCTCCGTTACCGGAAGGTTATGAAGAAAATTATTTAGGAGTTTATTTTGAATTTAAATTTTTATAAGAATGTAATCAGAACATTATTGATATTTTGCTTTTGTTTTTTGTTTTCGGTTTCCTATGCTGAAAACGATGTGTACTTGTCTTTATCGGGTACAGCTAACAGAGCCAGCATCGGATTATCCGAATTTGTTCCCGTAAACGGTTTTTTTGAAGAAATGAATTTGTCTAAGGATTTCAAGGATACATTGGAATCCGATTTGATTTTGTCCAGACATTTCAATGTTGCGGTAGCAAATTCATCTTATAAATTCGATTTAGATTCTCAATTTGCATATTGGATGGATAAAGGAGTTTCGGTTTTGGTAACGGGTTCTATATCCATTATCGAACAAACAAAACTTATTGTAGGTGTTAAATTATATGATATAGAAAGTCAACAACTTATTTGGGAAGATAAGTATAGCGGCAGTGTTAAAAGTTACAGATATTTAGCTCACAAAATAAATGATGAAATAGTAAGAAGATTTACCGGTGAAGACGGTATAGCATGTTCAAAGATAGCTTTCATAAACAACAGTACAAAATTTAAAGAAATATATGTTGTTGATTATGACGGTTATAATTTAAGAAGGTTGACAAAAGATAACAGACTTAATGTTTTGCCTAAATGGGCACCTAACAGTCCTCAAATAATATACACATCATATTTATATAATAATCCTGACTTGTTTGTTTTGGATATTGCTAAAAATAAAAGAAAAGCTTTATCTACAATTCAGGGATTAAATTCACCTACATCTTTTTCACCGGATAAAAAAGTGTTGGTTGCAACTCTTTCAAGAGGTGTTTATCCCAACTTGTATTTATTGGATAATACCGGTGTTGTTTTAAGAAGATTAACGGAAGGAAAATATATTGATACAAGTCCTTCTTTTTCTCCGAGCGGCAAAGAAATCGTTTTTATATCCGACAGAGCCGGATATCCTCAAATTTATATAATGGATGTTGATGGAGCAAATTTAAGAAGATTATCAACAAAAGGTAATTGCGATTCTCCCACATGGTCACCGAAAGGCGACAAAATAGCTTTCACAATGAAATATGATGGTAATTTTGATATATTTTTATACGATTTGCCTAAACAAAAAATTATAAGGCTTACCGAAAATCAAAAGAATAATGAAAATCCCACATGGTCTCAAGATGGAAGGTTTATAGCTTTTGCATCTAACCGTTCGGGAAAAAGTGAGATATATATCATGGGAATAGACGGAACCGGTGTAAGAAAGTTAGTTGAAACCAGGGGAGAATCTTTTACACCTTCATGGTCTCACGGTTTGTAATTTATAGAAAAGGAAAGGAATTTATATTATGTTCGCAGGAAAAAGTTTTTTTGAGATATTGGCTTTAGGTGGTTGGACATTATATTTGTTAATAATGATATCTATTGTATCTATATCTGTGATAATATTGAAAATTATTGAATTTTCAAGAAAATCTAAAGTTGATATAGCTGATTTGTTAAAGAGAGCTAAAGAAACATTGGTTAAAGGTGAAAATATAAATGTTTTGATAGGTTATTGTGTGTTGATGGATTGTCCTGTTTCAAATACAATAGCTGCAGGGCTTCAAAGATTTACCGAAGTAGGTAATTCAAATATAGAAGAAGCAATGAAAAGAAAAATCTCCACTGAAGTTGTGAAATTGGAAAAATATACAACGATACTTGCTACAATAGGAGCTATATCGGTATATATAGGATTGTTTGGAACTGTTTTAGGTATAATTCGTTCTTTTCATGATATTTCTTTAGCCGGTTCGGGTGGTATTTCCGTAGTTATCGGAGGTGTGTCCGAGTCATTGATTGCAACCGCTGCCGGTTTGTGTGTAGCTATTCCTGCCGTTGCGGCATATAATTTCTTTTCCAGATCCATAGATAAATTTGTTATTGAAATGGAGTATACGATTTCAGCATTAAAGGAAATTATAGAAGGACTTTAATTTGGAGTGAGATAGATAATGTCAGACAGAAAAAAGAAGGGAGTAGTTGCCGACATAAATATTACACCGTTTACCGATGTTGTTCTTGTGTTGCTTATTATATTCATGATAACAACTCCGATGTTATCTCAACATCAAATAAAAGTTAACTTACCGGAAGCTGCCGAAACGACAGAAACAAGGGAAGATAAGATTATAGAAGTATCAATAGATAAAGACGGTTTTGTATATATAGACGGGACACAATTACATAACGAATTTTTAGAACAAACAATAAGAGAAACAACAACGAAATATCCGGACAGGCCTGTTGTTATAAAAGGTGATAAAGATATAAAGTACGATGTAGTCGTAAATGTTATGGATAAAGCTAAAAAGGCCGGTGTTTCGAAGTTCGGTTTGGCTATAGATGTTCCAAGCAAGAAAACAAACAGTTAACCTGTTAAAATGAAAAGAATATACACTTTTATCTTCATAATACTCATTTCCGTTGTATTAAATATTATTTTTTACAGTTCTAACATTATTGATGTTGCAACCGGAGAAAGGTTGAACAATATCATATTGCAGTGGCCTGTTCTGAGATTTTTTACCGAACCGTTTTATGCTTTTGCGTACTATATTTTAACCATGGAAAGATCGGGCTATGTTTTTGCTATGGCATCTTGGTTAGTATGGTTGGTTTTAGGTACAATTATATTTTGCAGATATAAAAATTTTAAATTAAAAAACACCATTGTTTTATGTTGCTTTTCTTTCTTTTTCTTCGTTTCTTTGTGTTGTGCAGTTGTAATTCTTCCTGTTGTCGGACCAAAAATAGTAAATATACACGGCCACAAAATAGTAGATGTGCATTCGCACACAATTTCTTCAAGAGATAACATTTCAAGTATGCTTTCAAGTATAAATTTCCATAAAGGACATGGCTTTACAGACTTTTTTGTGACCGAACATGATAATACAAACGGTTACAAAACAATACCTGTTGACGTAGGAACAAATCATATTTTTCCCGGAATACAAATAAGAACAAAAGAGGGAGTATCGATTTTGTTGTTATCCGATAAATACTTTAAATATGAAGATTTTAAAGATAAAAGTATAAAAGAAATGATAGATTTGGCTCATTCCAAAGGTATGATGGTTGTTATGCCTCATTGGTGGAAATGGCACAGACCGGACTTACAACAACTTGTTGATTGGGGAATAGACGGTTTTGAAATTTATAATTGCGGTTACAGATATATATCCCATCAAACAAGACAGGAATTGATAGACATTTGTAATAAAAACAATTTGCCTATGTTCGGAACTACCGATTGGCACGGTTTGGGATATATGATGAATGTTTGGACTCTTATTAAAAAAGACGGGGATAAAACCGTTTTCGAACTTATGAAAGAAAAGCCTAAAACAAAGATAGTTGTACACGATGTAAAGGGTAACCAATCGAAGTTAAGATATATTTTTGAACCGTTTTATTTTATGTATTTGTATGTTACGACAACTCGTTTAAATTACATAATGATTTCGTTTATGTTCATACTTGTTCTTGCCGGTTTACTATACAAAGTGCCTGTTATAAGAACGGTAAGAGTTGTTTCATTGCTTTTTGCCTGTTTCTTTTCGTTCTGCTTGTTGCATTTTGTATATTTGTTGCAATATAGCTTTTATAAAAATATAATGATTCCGGAAACTATTATTCCTACGGCAG
>JAEEGK010012543.1_pt1 | contig 19230 bp, 13 predicted proteins | sample 8958771 | NCBI WGS metagenome assembly JAEEGK01 (sample SAMN16246547, study PRJNA631951) | gut metagenome | biome: gut microbiome; feature: rumen; material: SC-attached | host: Bos | place: Iran: Karaj | collected 2018-10
TTACGGATGAAGACCTTTCCCATTTTGTTGCCCTTATCAATCTAAGGCCGCGCAAGTGCCTTAACTGGTCTACTCCATATGAGGTCTTCTCTGAGCAACTGTTGCGCTTCACTTGACAATCCGCCCGCACAAAGAAAGAGGCGAAAGAAATGCGCCAAAGGGAACCTATCCCGAAGGCGGTTCCCTTTGGAATCCTTCCCCATCGGCCAGGGGGCTGCGGCCCCCTTGAGATCCCCCGGGATTCACGGGAGACGAGATAAGGGAGACGGGAGACGGGAGACGGGGAGGCGGGAGATGAGCGATGAAGGACGATGGTCGATTCTGTTCAACATACCGTGAACGCCGTAACCGAAGCAAAAACATCTTGCGCTGGGGGAAGGAAAAGGGTATAGTACATTGAACGGTATCCCGATAATCCGACATAAGGACCGCGTTCTCCTGCAAGAGGGATGCCTGAGATGGAACTGAACGCAGAGAAAATGAAACTTCGTCTGACACTTGCCATACTGCTCACATTTCTCCTGCTGCTTGGCCTGACGGCCTGCGGCAACGGAACGAAGGGGCTGCCGGAAACGCCGCCCCCCGTGACGGAGGTGCCCACGCCTTCCCCCACGCCGAAACCCACCCCCACCCCCCAGCCGACGCCGGAACCCACCCCGACCCCCACGCCGGAACCTACCCCGGAACCGGAGCCGGAATTCCGCAACTACCTGAACGGCACGCCCCTGGAAGAGGAGGACCGGACGCGGCCCTTCGCCCTCATGGTCAACAACCATCCGGAAGCCCAGCCCCAGTGCGGCATCGGAAACGCGGACATCATCTATGAGGTGCTGGCGGAGGGGAACATCACCCGCATGATGTGCCTGTTCTCCCATATCCGGGACGCGGGGGAGCTGGGCAGCATCCGCAGCGTGCGCCCCTATTATCAGGACATCTGCTTCTCCTACGGGGCCGTGCTCTGCCACGCCGGGGGCAGCGAGGACGCCTATGACCGCATCCGTAACCTGGGCATCCAGAATATCGACGGGGTGCGGGGCTGGTATACCAACGAGCCCTTCTGGCGGGACAAGGACCGCCGCAGCGCCGGTTACGCCCTGGAGCATACCCTGTTCACCAGCGGCGAAAAGCTCTGGGAGGCGGCGGAGCTCATGAAATACCCCCTGGAAGTGGGGGAGGACTACGACTGCGGCCTCTATTTCGTCAACGATTGGGACCCCCTGGAGGGGGAGGACGCCGCGACCATCGACATCAATTTCAACAAAAAGACCACCAAGCTGGTCTATCATTCCGAGACCGGCTGCTACACCGGCTATCAGCTGAACGCGGATTATGCGGACGGCCTCACCGGGGAAATGCCCCAGTTCCGCAACGTGTTCATCCTCTTTGCCGACATCCGCACCTACGACTCCTACGGGCGGCTGAAGGTGGACCTGGTGACCGAAAGCACCGGCTGGTACGCCCGGGACGGGAAGGTGATCCCCATCACCTGGTCCAAGGCGGGCACCTACGAGCCCTTCCACTACTTCACGGAGGACGGCGAGGACCTGACGGTCCGGGCCGGAAAAACCTATATCGCCATCGTTTCTCCCAGCTTCGGTGAGGTGAGCTTCAGCGGCTGAGGCCGGGAAAACAGGAGGACTGTGATTGAAAAAAGGCGTCCGCATCCTGCTGCTCCTTCTGGCTGCCCTGCTTTTGCTGACGGGCGGCTATGTGGGTTATGTGCTGCTGCGCTATCACCGCCTGGGGGATCAGCCCTTGGCGGTGCAGGGGCCGGTCCCCGCGGAACAGCCGGAGACGGGGCGGGAATACACCGTCGTCTCCTACAATGTGGGCTTCGGCGCTTATGAGGCGGACTTCGGCTTTTTCATGGACGGGGGCGAGCGCTCCTGGGCCTGGTCGAAGGAACGGCTGGACGCGAACCTGGGGAAGATCGGGGACCTCCTCCGCCGGCGGGACGCCGACTTCTGCCTGATCCAGGAGGTGGACATCGACGCCACCCGCAGCTACCACGAGGATGAGCGGGCCTATATGACCGCCGCGATGCCGGAAAAGGGCTATGTCTTCGCCCAGAACTATGATTCGCCCTTCCTCCTCTATCCCTTCTACCAGCCTCACGGAGCCTCCAGATCCGGCATCATGACCTTTTCCTCCTTCCCCATCGGGAGCAGCGAACGGCTGGAGCTCCCCGTGGAAGCGGGCTTCATGAAGTTCCTGGACCTGGACCGCTGCTATGCCAAATCCCGCATCCCCCTGGGGGAAGGCCGGGACCTGGTGCTCTATGATTTCCACCTTTCCGCCTATACCTCCGACGGCACCATCGCCACGGAGCAGCTTCTTCTGCTGCTGGCGGACATGGAGGGGGAGTATGTCCGGCATAACTACTGCGTCGCCGGGGGCGATTTCAACAAGGATATCCTGGGGGATTCCACAGCCGTTTTCGGCATGCCTACCGAAGGCGCCGTGTGGGCCCAGCCCATCCCGGAGGGCACCTTCGACGGGTTTCATATCTCCCTGGTGGCGCCTCTGGACGAGGACCGGCCGGTGCCCAGCTGCCGCAATGCCGACGGGCCCTATCATCCGGGGCAGATGGTGCTGACGGTGGATGGCTTCCTGGTCAGCGAAAATGTGGAGGTGCTGGCCGCCGGGGTGATCGACACCGGCTTTGCCTACTCCGACCATAACCCGGTGGAGATGCGCTTCCTGCTGCGTCCCCAGCCGGAGCCCGCCCCCGGCGAAGAAAACCAGTGAATCCTACCCGGAGAGCCTTTTGGTCCTCCGGGCTATCGTTTTCAGGAAGCTCTTGCGGGAAAGGGCTCCATCGTTTATAATGGAAAGACCGAATAAACAACCAAAAAGGGGGGACGGACATGGATCAGGTGCATGAACAAAAATGCGCCGCTTGCGGCGGTCCGCTGCGCTTTGACCCGGAATCGGGCAAGCTGGTCTGCGATTACTGCGGCACCGTCTATGAGATCGGGGAGCAGAGCGAAGCCGGGCAGCCGGAGGAAACGCTGGAGGGCTATGATTTCGACCAGCTCACCGCCCATGCCCACGCCGAGGGAGCGGAGGGGCTGCCCATCTACAACTGCGTGTCCTGCGGCGCGGAGGTCATCGCCTCTTCCCAGGAGATGGCCCTGACCTGCCCCTACTGCGGCAACAACATCGTGCTGACGGAGAAGGTATCCGGCAATCTCCGGCCCGACGGGGTGATCCCCTTCAAGATCACCGCCAAGGTGCTTCCCCAGGTGCTGAAGGATTTCTACAAGAATAAGAAGCTGCTGCCCAAGAATTTCTTCAACGACAGCCGCATGGAGAAAGTGACCGGCGTCTATGTGCCCTTCTGGGTGTTCAGCGGCCATATCAGCGGCAATCTGAAATTCCACGGGGAAAAGAGATCCTCCCACCGCAGCGGGGATTATATCATCACCGACACGGAACACTATCTGGTGGGCCGGGACGTGTCCATGGACTTCCGCGACCTGCCGGTGGACGCCAGCGGCAAGGTGGAGGACGAGCTGATGGACTGCCTGGAGCCCTTCCACATGGAGGATGTGAAGCCCTTCGACATGCAGTATCTGGCGGGCTTCACGGCGGACCGGTTCGACAAAGCGCGGGACGACGTGGCGGAGCGGGCCAAGGACCGCATGAATAATTCCGCCGTTTCCCTTGCCCGGTCCCAGGTCTCCGGCTCATACAGCGGCGTGCGCGCCGTGGGCGGGAAGCTCCAGGCCGATCTCCGGGCCCGCTATCTCCTGTTCCCGGTCTATCTCTTCAAGCTCACCCACAGGAAAAACGAATACTCCTTTGCGGTGAATGGGCAGACGGGCAAGATCGTGGGCAGCGTGCCCACGGACAAGAAGGTATCCTGGCAGTATTTCCTCATCCGGGCGGGCATCGCCCTGGGCGTCGTGATGCTGATCTTCTTCGTCAAGTACATGCTGGGGAGGTGAGGGGCATGAAGAAACTTATCCGTGTTCCGGCGCTTATCTGCGCCCTGATCCTCCTGCTTTCCCTGGCTGTCTATGCGGACGATCCCTGGTCCGAGGAATACTACCGCATCATCGACTATACCAATACCCTCACCGACGAAGAGATGGACAGCCTGGACGCAGACTGCATCGAGATCCTCCGGGAATACCGGGTGGACCTGGCCGTCCTGGCCGTCGGGGCGGAGGACCTGGGGGAAGATTCCCTGGAATCCTGGGCCAGGGACGAATATGAATACTGCTCCTTCGGTTACGGCGACAACCGGGACGGCTTCATGGCCGCCTACAACGCCGACACGGAGGAGGTGGTCATCCTCTGCTTCGGCAACGCCGAAACGCGCATGGATGCGGACTATCGGTCATTCATCTGCCTTTCCGCCCCCGGCTACCGGGAGGAATACGGTCTGTTCGGCGTGATGTACGCGGTGATCCGCCATACCCAGAATTATCTGGCGGACCATCCGGCGGAGGGGACGGGGGAGCCGACGGCGGCCCCCGCCGGTCAGGACGGCCGGGGCGGGACCGAAGGGAAACCCGCCTGGTATCCCGACGACCCGGCGAATTTCGTCAAATACCACGATCCCGACGCCCCCCGGGTGGTGGATGTGGCGGACATCTTCACCGACGCCGAGGAAGCGGCCATGGAGGCCCGCCTTGGGGAGATCCGCGCCGAGCTGGGGAAGGACATCGTGATCTTCACCGACGTCTCCGCCTACGGTCTGGGCCATGCGGTCTATTCCGCGGATTTCTATGATTTCAACGGCTACGGCATCGGACCGGAATACGAGGGGGCCTGCCTCTTTGTCTGCATGGACCCCAATGACCGGGGCTTCTGGACCTGCTGCACCGGGCCGGAGACCAGGGGCCTGTTCACCGAGGTATTTGCCAACCAGCTGGACGACCGGCTTTATGACTATATGGTGGAAGGCGACTACGGCGACGGGGCGGCGGACTGGATCGAGAATTTCCGCAACCTCTATCGGACGGGGATGCCCTTCCCGCCGGAGTGGCTCCCCGAAGGGGGGACCTTCAATCGCACCCATGACGCCGCCGCCCCCCGGGTGGTGGACGAGCTGGCGGTGCTGACGGAGGAACAGTTCCGGAGCCTGACGGAGGAGGCTAAGGCCATCTCCGACAAATATGGCCTGGATGTGGTGGTCCACGCGGCGCTGAACGATACCAGCCTATACAATACGGATTTCAACGAGCTTTGGTATTCCTGCAAGGGCTATGGCTTCGGGGAGGATTACGACGGGATCGTACTGACGCTTCTGCGGCAGAGCGGCTACGGCACCTATTTCTACGTGGACGGTTACGGCAAGGGCCTGGACAGGCTGACGTATGTGAATAAATACCGCCTGGAGGACAAGTGCTTCAATAAGTACCTGGACACCACGGAATACGACGCCCTGCGCCAGGGAATGAAGGACCTGCGGCACATGCTGAAGACCGGCCGCGTCACCCGCACCCCGGGCTATTGGGGCTTGATCGCCGTCCTGGGGGCCTTCGTGGGCGCCGCCTTCGGCGGCATCGCCCTCTCCGGAGCGAAACGGAAGATGGCAGTGCCCCGGGTGAAGCAGACGGCGACGGATTATCTGGAGCGGGACAGCCTGCATATTGCCGACGTCCAGGACCAGTATCTGAATACCACGACCACCCGTAAGTACAGCCCCGTGGAGCGTTCCTCCGGCGGCGGCAGCTCCGGGGGCGGGGGGAGCTCCTATTCCAGCTCCTATTCCGGCTCCTCCGGCACCAGTCACTCCGGCTCCGGCCGCAGCTTCTGACGGGGGCATGGAAAAGCCCGCCTTCTGGCTCCGCAGCGGCCTGTATTACCGCTGGCTGCTGAGAAAGACGAAAGCATAATAAACAACAGGCACTGTCGGCTTGACAGTGCCTGTTTGCTGCGCTTTGAATCAGAGGATGACCAGCCTGTCTCCCACCTGATGGTCCAGGTGCTGATGGGCGGTGAGGTATTCCTCAATGACGCTGCGGCAGGAGGTGCAGACGATGCGGGGCGTGCCGTTCTTGGTGATCTCCTCCAGGGGGATGTTGAAGATGTCCTCGAAGTTGTTGTAGTGGAATTCCTGGAGGCCCAGGGTGAACACCCAGTCGTCGTCCACCTTTTCGCCCTGGTAGGTGAATTCCCTGAAGGCGTGCTCCTCCCGGGAATAGACCACGTGGAGGCCCTCGGAGAGCTGATAGAACTCCGTGTGGACCCCGGCCCAGACCTCGTCCCGCACCATGTAGAGGATCATGCGCTTCAGCTGTTCGCCGCTGACCTTGAGCATGTATACCTTGTCGTCATAGGGGAAGCCCACCATCAGGTCCGTGAGCATGACGATGGGGCCCATCTCGTCGGAACGGATGCTGCCGGAGCCCAGGAGCATGATGTCCAGGCCCAGGCTGTTCCGCAGGGCGTCGGAGAAGATGCTGCCGATCTCCGTCTCCTGGGTGCGCACATAATGGGTCAGCTTGCGGTTGAAGCGGGTGATGACCCGGCTGTATTTGGCGTCGGTGCGGCTCTTGTACTGGGTGATGAGCTTTTCGATCTCCTCGTCCTTGGGGCAGTTCAGGGAGTTGATGGGCACGCTGCGCCATTTGTAATCCGCCACGGAATTGGTGTCGGTGTCGATGGTGATGTCGAAGCGGCCGATCTGGTCCGTGCCGGTGCCGGCCTGGACGATGAGGATGTCGTTTACCACGGCCGGCTCGTCGATGAAGGTGTGGGAATGGCCGCCGATGATCACGTCCACGCCCCAGGCGGGATCCAGCCTGGCCGCCAGCTTCTTGTCCTCCTCGAAGCCGATGTGGGTCAGCAGCACGGTGAAGTCGATGTCGATGGCGTTGTAGGTGTTGCAGATCTTGCCCACCTCCTGGGCGGCCTCCTCCACGTCCACGATGGAGCCCACGAGGCCGTCGTTCTTCGTCTGGGCCATGACCTCCTCCGTCAGGATGCCGATGAAGAGGATCTTCATCCCGTCGATCTCCTTGATGAGATAGGGGTTGAAGAGGCGGGCATGGTTGGTGCGGATATGGAGGTTGGCGTTGATGATGGGGAAGGTGGCGCACTTTTCCAGGAAAAGCAGGTGGGCAACGCCGTAGTCCGTCTCATGGTTGCCCAGGGTCACCACGTCGGGAGCCAGCATGTTCATGATCTCGATGGTGCTGATGCCCTGGAATTCCGCGTCGATGATGGAGCCGCGGAACATGTCCCCGGCGATGCAGTAGAGGGTGTTGGGCTCCTCGGAGCGGACCTTGTTGATGTAGCCGGAAAGCATGCTGACGCCGCCTACCAATTTGGAATCCAGATCCTCCGCAAGGAAGTCGCCGTGCATATCGTTGGAGTGGAGCAGGGTCAGCTTTTTATAACGCTTGGATTCGGTGGTTTCGGTGGTCTTATCCATCTGGCAGCCTCCTCTTATGTCAGGATTTGAAGACGGCGTTCAGCCGGTCCACGAATTCGCTCTTTTTCGCCTTGGACACCACGGAGATGTTGCACTTGCCGATCTTGGGCATGGAGTCGTAGGTGAAGCCCTCCCGGTAGAAGATGACCATGCCGTAGGTCTCCCCGGGCTGGGTGATGCAGCTGCCGTAGCACTGGGTAGTCTCCTCCACGAAATCCGGCCAGGCGATGCAGGCCATGGCCACCGCGTCCGGCAGGTCTACGGCGGGGATGCCGTTGCCCTTCTTGAATTCCAGCAGCTTCCTGGTGGCGATGGAGATGAAGCGCTGCGCCTCGCTGCCCTCCATCATCTCTGCCAGCTTGGCTTCGTCGTGCCAGGTGGGCTCGTCGTCCATGTCCAGGCCCAGGATCGTCACGGGCACGCCCAGCTCCAGCATGATCTTATAGGCGGGGGCGTCCTTGTATACGTTGAATTCCGCCACGGGGGTGGCGTTGCCGGGGCCGAAGCCCGCGGTGCCCATGGACCAGATGCGCTTGACCTTCAGCATGGTCTCCCGGTCCTTCTGGATGGCCAGGGCCAGGTTGGTGACGGGGCCCAGGGCCACGATCTCCACCTCGCCGGGGTTAGCGCGGATGGTATCCAGCATGAAGTCCACGGCGTTCTTATCCGCCCGGGGCTTGCCCTTGGGATGGATGATGTCCGCTTCCCCCATGCCGTCCTTGCCGTAAACGCTGAAGCACTCCTTTTCCTCGCCGGAAAGGGGAGCGGTGGCGCCCAGATAAACGGGGGCGTCGCAGCCGGCCAGCTCCAGGGCGGCCATGCTGTTGAGGGCGGCCTGCTCCAGGGTGACGTTGCCCGCAGCTACGGTCACGCCCAGGATCTCGATGGTGGGACTCTTGGCGGCCAGGATCAGAGCGGCGGCGTCGTCCCCGGCGGTATCGCTGTCCACGATGATTTTATGGATCGGTGCCAAGTCGATCACTCCTCTCGTTTCTTTACTTCAATAAAACTATGATACAATAAACAGGGGCCGAACGCAAGCCTCTTCCCCGCCATTTTGGACCCGGCGGGGAAGAGACGGGGAAAGATTGGAAATATATACAATCAAAGGGCGCTATCCCGGCTGTTTTTGTAGTTTTGGCGCGGAAAATATACTGGATAACGGAAGAAGAGTGTGCTATAATCCTAAAAGGCATTTTTTGAGCAGTTTGTCTTTATTGTGAGCCCGGGCGACCGGGGTCGCGGTAGATTCAGATTCGCATCAGCGTGGTCGATCATTTTTAAGGAAGGTGAGAAATTGGAGAACTATACCAAGTACAGGCTGAAAGAGATCGACGAGCTTGCGCCGTTCCTGGCCGAAACGGACAAGATCTTCGTCGTGGCTTGTAACAAGTGCTTCAAAGAGTTTGAGACGGTGGACGAACCGGACTGCGGCGAATTCGTGAAATTGGCCGAAGCCCAGGGCAAGACCGTCACGGGCTCCGTCCAGGTGGACTTCCTCTGCAACAAGACCCAGACGGAAAAGAAGCTGAAGGACCTGATCCCCGAGGGAACGAAAAGCGTCTTCGTGGTCTCCTGCGGCCTGGGCGTCCAGACCATCGCAAGCATGGTGGATCTGCCCGTCTATGCGGCGGCCAATTCCCTCAATTACCGCGGCCATCACGGTATGGCCCTGACCAAGAAGAGCTGCGACGCCTGCGCCCAGTGCTATCTGAACATGACCGGCGGCGTCTGTCCCATCGTGGACTGCGCCAAGAGCCTGGTGAACGGTCAGTGCGGCGGCGCCAAGAACGGCAAGTGCGAAGTGGACCCCAACAAGGACTGCGCCTGGGAGAAGATCAACAAGCGTCTCAGCCAGCAGGGCCGTCTCGGGGAGCTCAAGAGCCAGCCCGTCCAGCTTCGTGATTACAGCAAGATCAATTTCAAGGTCATCAACGACTATGTGCAGTCCATCCGGGAGAGCCGCTTCGCCGGTTACTACGGCGGCGTCCATCCCTCCGAGAAGAAGGAGCTCTGCGAGAACGAGCCCCTGCTGCGCTTCCCCGAGTCCGACATCATGGTGATCCCCCTGTCCCAACATTCCGGCGCCCCTGCCAAGCCCGTGGTGCAGGTGGGCGACTATGTGAAGGTGGGCCAGGTCATCGGTGAGCCCGCCGCCTTCATCAGCGCCTATATCCACTCCAGCGTCAGCGGCAAGGTGCTGGCCATCGAGGAGCGGGTCCATCCCGCCACCCGCGGCGGCCTCAGCGTGGTCATCGAGAACGACAAAAAGTACGTCGTGGACGAGTCCGTCAAGCCCAAGGGCGATCTCAGCACCCTCAGCAAGGAAGACATCGTGAACATCGTCAAGGAAGCCGGTATCGCCGGTATGGGCGGCGCGGGCTTCCCCACCAGCGTGAAGCTGGCCCCCGGCAAGCCCATCGAAGCCGTCCTGCTCAACGGCTGCGAGTGCGAGCCCATGCTCACCGCGGACCACAAGCTGCTGCTGCACTATGCCGACGATGTGATCTATGGCCTGAAGGCGGTCATGAAGGCGGTGGAGGCCCCCAAGGGCATCATCGTCATCGAGGACAACAAGCCCGACGCCGTGGAGCTGCTGAAGAGTAAGTGCGAAGCCTATGACGATATCGAAGTGACCGTGGCCAAGACCAAGTACCCCCAGGGCGCTGAAAAGATGCTCATCAAGCGGGTCCTTGGAAGGATGGTCCCCAGCGGCGGCCTGCCCGCCGACGTGGGCGCCGTGGTGTGCAACGTCAGCACCGTGAAGGCCATCTCCGACGCCATCCAGAAGGGCATGCCCCTCATCGAGCGCGTGGTGTCCGTCACCGGCGAGCGCATCAAGAAGCCCGGCAACTACCTGGTGCGCATCGGCACCAACGTGAAGGAAGTCATCGACTACTGCGGCGGCATCACCGGCGGCGACGACTATATCGTGAAGATGGGCGGCCCCATGATGGGCATCCAGCTTCCCAGCGTGGACGTGGCCGTGATCAAGGGCACCAACGGCATCATCGCCATTGAGAAGGACGAGAGCGAGGCCGTGGCCTGCATCAAGTGCGGCCGCTGCGTGGACGTCTGCCCCATGGAGCTCAGCCCGCTGTACTTCGCAAAGTACCACGACGAAGAGAACTGGCAGGGTATGAAGGACAAGAACGTGATGGACTGCATGGAGTGCCGCTGCTGCGAGTACATCTGCTCCTCCAAGATCCCGCTCCTCTCCAAGATCAAGGCCGGCAAGGCGGCAGTAAGGGGGATGAAGTGATATGCTGATTACCGAACTGAAATCCAGAGAGACCATCGAAGCTCTGCTCACCGGCAAGGTGTTCATCATCAACTGCCACGGCTGCAAGGAAGTCCACTTCCCCGAGAAGGAAGCCGAAGCTCTCCAGAAGGAGCTGACCGAGCGGGGCATCGTCACCGGCATCATGACCACGGATTACATCTGCAATCCGGAGAATATGAAGCTGCGTCTGAAGAAGCACATGAGCGAGATCGCCATGGCCGATATGGTGCTGGTGTTCTCCTGCGGCGTGGGCGTGCAGACCGTGGCCGAATATCTGGAAAACAAAAAGGTGTGCGCCGCCTGCGACACCTATCCGCTGCCCGGCTACCAGGGCGTGACGCCTCTGGAGCACAAGTGCGACCAGTGCGGCGAGTGCTTCCTGAACATCACCGGCGGCATCTGCCCCCTCACCGCCTGCTCCAAGAGCCTTGTCAACGGCCAGTGCGGCGGCGCGAAGGCCGGCAAGTGCGAGGTCGATCCCGACATGGAGTGCGGCTGGGAGCGCATCTACCGCCGCCTGAAGCAGGTGGGACGGCTGGATGTCCTCAAGTGCCCCGTGCAGATCCGCAATTACGCCACAGACAAAGAAGTTTGATTCGGCATATCGCCAAATAAATAGGTTAGGAGCATTAAAGATATGAAGCTGTCTGAAAAATTCTCTCGTGGTGAATTGGTCGTTACTACCGAAGTCGGCCCTCCGAAGGGCTTCCATGTCGAACCCATGGTGGAGGAGGCCAAGGAATACCTCTCCAACATCACCGCCGTGAATGTCACCGATAACCAGTCCTCCGTCATGCGCCTGGGCTCCCTGGCCACCTGCGTGGCCCTGAAGAATGCGGGCCTGAACCCCATCTATCAGCTCACCTGCCGTGACCGCAACCGCATGGCCCTGGAAAGCGACCTGCTGAGCGCCGCCATGTTCGGCATCGAGAACATCCTCTGCCTCACCGGCGACCACACCAAGCTGGGCGACCATCCCGGCGCGAAGCCCGTCTTCGACCTGGACAGCGTTTCCCTCCTGTATGCCGTGGGCCAGCTGGAGAAGGGCGTGGACCTGGGCGGCAACGAGCTGGTGGGCGAGCCCCCCAAGTTCTGCAAGGGCGCCGTTGTGTCCCCGTGCAGCGACAGCATCGACGCGCAGCTGGCGAAGATGGAGCGCAAGGTCATGGCCGGCGCCCAGTATTTCCAGACCCAGGCCGTCTTTGAGCCCGACAAGTTCATCGCCTTCATGGACAAGGCCAAGCAGTTCGGCGTGCCCGTGCAGCTGGGCGTCATCATCCCCAAGAGCGTGGGCATGTGCCGTTATCTGAATGCCAACGTGGCGGGCGTCCATGTGCCCGACGAGCTCATCGACGAGCTGAAGGCCGACAAGGAAAAGACCAAGGCCGGCATCACCGGCGTGGAGATCACCGCCCGGCTCATCAAGCAGTGCCTGCCCTACTGCCAGGGCGTGCACATCATGGCCCAGGGTTGGGAGTCCAAGGTGCCCGACATCCTGAAGCTGGCCGGACTGTAATCGGAAAACCGAAAATGGCGCTGCCGCCGGGAAATCTCCCGGCGGCAGTTTTTTATATCCATGCTTTACTTTTCGCCCAGTACGATGAAGGTGCAGCCCTCGTCCGCCTCCACTTCCTCGTCCAGAGGGGGATTGAAGAAGCTCTGCCTCTCCGCATCCATCCAGCCCAGGAGCACATAGCCCTGCATGAAGGCCATTTTCCGCAGGCTGCGCACGGGATAGCGCCCCCGGATCCCCAGCTGGGAGGCTTTCTTGAGATAGATCTCGCTGCCCTCGTTGGAGAGGATCTCCCGGAAGGCGTCCAGCAGCTCCGGGCTTTCGGAGAGCTGGGCCAGGATCATGCTGGACATGCTGGAAGCCACCACGAAGTCCGTGCGGTCGTTGTCCTCCACCAGGTCCTGATTGCGCTCGCGGCGCATCTCCGTGGTGATGTTGAAGCGTGCGCCCAGGCGGGAACGGATGTCCCGCAGGTTCAGCAGGAGGTAGATCACCTCCATGTCCGCTTCCTCTTCCTCCTTCTCGTGGTCGTTGAGGATCACCACATGCTCCGCGTCCTTCGCCAGCTCCTCCAGGGCCCCTTCCTCCGTCAGCTCGGCGTCGCTGTATTCCAGGGTAAGGCCACGCCGGGAAGCAGCTTCCTCCAGACGGGCCCGGTCCTCTTCGCTGCCCCGCTTTCCGGCCAGCAGCACCCGGCGGACGTTCTCCGGCAGCTCCCGCAGGATGATGGGCAGGGAAGCGTTGTGCCCCAGGACCAGGGCCGTGGTGTCCGCTTCCGCGGCGGCGGACCCGGCGCTGTGGGCATCGTCCGCGCGCTTGTCCGTCAGGCGGATGGAGCTGCGGTCCTCGGCAAAGACCAGCAGCCGGTCCCCGGCCTGGATCACCGTGTCGGCGCCGGGGTTGAGGCGCATATGCCCGGAAGCATAGAGCCCCACGGGAACGGCCCCGTCCAGCCGCACCGCCAGGTCTCCGAAGGGGAGCCCTTCGGCCTCCGGAAGGGAAATGGTGTACCATTCCGAGCCGTCGAAATTGAACAGCTCCCGGAAAGTCTCGCTGAGGCCCATCTGCGTGCAGGAATGGGCGATCATCTTCGCCAGGGTGTCATGCTCCCGCAGGGCGGTGATGCGGTATTGCTTCGCCAGGGAGGCGGGGAAAACGAACTCGCTGCCGGAGAGAAGGGAGAGGATGCGGAAATCCGCCTCCCCGCAGCCCCGCTTCAGGGCGGAAACGGCCAGCAGGGTCTTGATGGTGCGGGTGTCGTCCGTGGGATGGACGATCACCGTTTTGCAGCTCGAGAGGGCGCAGCGCTCCAGGGCGGCGGGGTCCGTGATGTCCGCGCTGCGGCAGACGATGCGGAAATTTTTGGGACATTCCACATTTTCCGCGATATTCTGCTCCATCTCCTCCCGCTCCATATCGTCCGCCACGACGACGCAGGCATCCTTGCCCGCGGCGGCCAGCACCAGCTGCCGCAGGAGGGTATATTCGCCGGGATAGAAGCCCAGGATCACGGTATGCCCGCTTTCCAGCACCTGGGAATTGCCCCGCTTCAGCTCGATGATCTTCTCCTCGATGGAGCTGGTGACGATACCGATCAGCACGCTGGTGAACAGCACGCCCGCGATGGCGCTGACGGCCATGAGGATGATGTAGCCGGGGCCGCCGTCGCCGGAGAAGGGCACCCAGGCGTTGACGAGGGAGGCGATGCTGTCCCAGAGCACGGCGAGGGGCTCGCTGTCCTCATTGAAGCCCAGAAGGATGATGAGACCGGCGATGATCACCGCCAGCACGATGGACACCGCAATGAGGAAGCGGATCAGGCCCAGGGAACCCCGGGCGATCCGGTTGTCGAACCAATAGCTGAACCGCTCCTTCCAGGAGGCGGCTGGGGCCTTTGTTTTCTTCGGCCCTTCCGGAGACGACATAGGATCACCTGCTTTCTTTACTTGCCTGAATTATACCAAGGCGGGCGGTCAAAAGCAACAGCCGGGGTCAGGGAGACCGGAACAAAACGTCATTCCGCAGAATTTTTCCGCAAATCGCCGCATTTTGTAACGTTCCTGTTACGCTTCCGATGATACAATGCAAAAAACAGGCGTTTTCCCGGCTCTGGCCGCCGGCCGGCGAAGCTCCGGGAAGAACAGGCAAACTGACCGCGATCAAGAAAGGAAGGAATGACCATGTCCCTGACCAAGGAAGAGTTTCTGAAGAAGCTCAATCAGGAAGCGCTGCAGGAGGACTATCAGAAGCTGATGCCGCAAGCCCCCGCGCTGTGAGGCGGGGGATAGGGGAGCGCCGCTGTATGCAGGGCGAGAACGGCCTCCTCCGCAGCATCCGATACAAAACGGCAGGGAAACGCTTTATTTGAGAGAAATCGCCCCCCGATCCGCATGTGCCGGTCGGGGGGCGATGTGCGTTCTTGCGTTTTATCAGGGCGTTTCCTTTCCGGCCTGTTCCGCCTCCCAGATCAGCTCCTCCAGCGTCTGGTAGAGGTGCTCCGGCTCCACGGGCTTGGAGAGGTGGGCGTTCATTCCCACCTGCAGGGAACGCTGAACGTCCTCGTCGAAGGCGTTGGCCGTCAAGGCGACGATGGGGATGATGCGGGCGTCCGGCCGGTCCAGGGCGCGGATGGCCGCCGCAGCCTCCAGCCCGTCCATCTCCGGCATGCGGATGTCCATCAGGATGGCGTCATACTGGCCCGGGGCGCTTTTTGCGAACATGTCCAGAACGATCCTTCCGTTCTCGGCGTGATCGATCTCCGCCCCCTTGACCTCGATGAGCTTCTTCATGATCATGGCGTTGACGCGGACATCCTCCGCCAGCAGGAGCTTTCGGCCCTTGAGCTCCGCGCGCCGCTTCTCCCGGTAGAGGCTCATGTTGTTCTTCCGGGCGATGCGCTCGAATTCGTCGATCACATTGGAGGCAAAGAGGGGCTTGGCCAGGAAACTGTCCACGCCGGCATGCAGGGCTTCGTCCATGATATCGTCCCAGTTGAAGGAGGTCAGGAAAATGATGGTGGACTCCCGATCGAACCGGCTTCGGATCTGCCGCGCCACCTCCAGCCCGTCCATCCCCGGCATTTTCCAGTCCAGCAGGACCAGGTTGTAAGGCGTATGCTTCGTGTGGGCGATCTCCATCATGTTCAGCGCCTCCGGCCCGCTGCCGGCGGTGTCCGCCGTGATGCCGATCTCGTCCAGGATGACTCTGGCGTGCTCGGCGGCGATCTCCTCATCGTCCACGATCAGCACGCGGATGTCCTTCGGGCTGACATAGCTGCCGGCAGGCCCGTGATAATCGCAGTTCTTCAAGGTGAGGACCACCGTGAATTCCGTGCCCACGCCCTTTTCGGATTCCACGCTGATGCTGCCGTTCATCAGGGTCACGATATTCTTGGTGATGGCCAGGCCAAGGCCGGTGCTTCCGTATTTGTTGTTCCGGTTGGAGTCCTCCTGGGTGAAGGAATCAAATACCTTGGGAAGAAAGGCCTTGTCGATGCCGATGCCGGTGTCCCGGATGGAGAATTTCAGCGTGGCCTGATCCTCGAAGGTGGCGGTCCGTTCTACGGTCAGCTTGACGCTGCCCGGCGCCTCCGTGAACTTGATGGCGTTGGAGAGGATATTGATCAGCACCTGCTTGAGCTTCATATCGTCTCCGATATAGTGGTCGCTGACGCCCCCGATCACGCTGCATTCGTATTGGAGCCCCTTTTCGCTGCACTGGGACATGACCATGGTGTTGATCTGTTCCAGCATGGCCCGGAAGGAAAACTCCTCCTTCCGGAGGATCATGCGGCCGGACTCGATGCGGCTCATGTCCAGAATATCGTTGATGAGGCCCAGCAGGTGGCGGGCGCTTTCCCCGATCTTTTCCAGATACTCCCGCGTCTCCGGCAGAAGCTCCCGGTTCCGCAGGGCAAGGCTGTCCAGCCCGATGATGGCGTTCATGGGCGTCCGTATCTCATGGCTCATGCTGGAGAGGAAGGCGGTCTTGGCCTGGTTGGCCTGCTCCGCGGCGGCCAGCGCCTCGCTGAGGGCCTGCTGCTGGGACATGGACTGGCGCATTTCCTCGTCGATGTCCGCGAAGCCAACACCGATGGCATGGACGCGGTGGTCCGTCCTATCCTCCATGTGGCGGACGCCCGCCATGCGCAGCACGGTATAGGCCTCCTTACCGTCCCGCGTTTCCAGGAAGCGGTAGGCGATCAGCGGCTGCTTGAGAAGCTCTGCGCGGATATTGTCCGGCTGGATGAAGCGGAAATACCCTTCCCGGTAGCTCTCCGCCACATGGTCATGACCGAACCGGGTGAAGACCTGAAGATAGGGGAAATGCTCTCCGACGGAGGGTTCGTCCGGGAAGCTGTGGTCCTCCAGGTAGCAGACGGCCTCGTCCTCATCCAGATTCACATAGTATACGCTGCGGTAGTCGGAGGAGAGGGCGACGATCATCCGGTTCTGCTGCTCATGCTGCTTCTGCTGCCGGATAAGCTGCTCCTGCAGGGCGATCCGCTGCTCCATTTCCCGGCGCTTGACCCGGTTCTCCTCCTCCAGGGCGAGCTGGGCGGCTTCCTTTTCCCGGGCTTCCTTCCGCGTCCTTCGGATATCCCGGATCAGAAGGAAGATCACCAGCGCCGCCACCGCGACGATTAGGGAGCCCACCAGCAAAACATGGTCCCGGATCACATCGGCAAAGCTGTACGTATACAGACCGCCGGCATAGCGGTAGGAGAGCTGCTGGGCGTAGTCGCTGCCGAGCACGTTGACGCCGCGGTTCAGGAGCTTCAGAAGGCCCTCGTTGCCGATCTCCACGCCGAAGCACCGGTCGTCGCTCCGGCTGGTCTGCCGGTTGGACAGGCCGCGGTATTCGCTGTTTTTCAGGATGTCGTTGGCCCGCAGGCCGTTGAGGGTCGTGCACCCCGCTTCGCCGGAGAGGACGGCGGCCAGGCAGTCTTCGGTGGAAGGATAAAAGACGATCTCCGCCTCCGGGAAATTGGTCTTCACATAGTAATACTGCATCCGGTTGTTTTCGTTCACCGCGAAACGGGCGACCTTGTCCTCGCTGTAAGCGCCCTTGAATACCAGCTCCGTGGAGGCCGAGGTCACGGCGTTGGACTGGTAGATCCCGCTCTCCTCGGAATAGTACAGGCCGCCGCCCACGGGGAAGGCCACGTCGATGCTTCCCGCGGTCACGTCGGCAAGCATATCGTCATAGTTTTTGTAGCCGCGGTAGGAGACGGAGATGTCCGGGATGCTGAGGGCCTTCAGGATCTCCGGGATCAGGTCCTTCACCATGCCGGTCACTGCACCCCGGCTGTCCGTGTCGCTGTATGGGAGGTAGTTTTCCAGATAGCCGACATTAAGCGCGTCATGGCCCTCCATCCACTCCCGCTCGGCGGCGGAGAAGGCGCGGGCATTGACGCTGACGGAATAATACTTCGTGCTGAGGGAATTGAGGTAGTTCGGTTCCTCCGCCGCCAGCAGCGTCTGCGCCTCGTTCAGTTCGGCCAGCAGATCGGGCCGCCGGATGTTGACGCAGAGATAGTATTCCGAAGCGCCGAAGGCGCAAAGCACCTCGGCGTTTTCCCTGGCATGGGTGCCGTCGCTCTCCGCAGCAAAAACATCCAGCTGCCGGGAATCGAACGCGGAGAAGAGCTGCCCATGATCGGGATAGGCGACGACCTCCGCCGTTACGCCGTTGTCCTCCAGATAACGGTTCAGGACGCTGACCATGGCGCTGTCCAGAACGCCGATCCTCTTTCCGTTCAGCGTGGCGGGATCTGCCGTGATGTCCGAAGCATCCTCCTGCTTGACCAGGTAGTAAGCCTCGCTGCCCATGATGGCGTCGGGATAGGCGATCAGCCCGACGCGCTCGGCCCGCCATGCCAGGCCCGCCAGCAGGTCGATCTCGCCGTCCAGAAGCATCTGATAAAGCTCGCCGTAGCCCCCGTACACATATTCGTACTTCCAGCCCGTGTATTCGGAGAGCTTGCGGTAATACTCATAGGCATAGCCCGTCTTCACCGCGCCTTCCTCCGCGCCCTCCTGAAAGACCTCGTTTTCGTAATAGCCGACGCGGACAGGTTCCTCCCCGGCCTGCGCCGGAACGGGCAGGAGGCAGGCGATGAAAGCCAAAACGCACAGGCAGATCACGAATCTGCCTGTGAAGCTGTGGTAGTCCCGGATCCTGCGGTTCATCCCGTCGCCCCCCTTGAAAGTTTGTTTCGCGCTCCTCAGCCCTCGCGCAGCGCGAGCAGCGCGTCGCGCCGGGAGAGGATCTCCGCCAGCAGCGCGGCATAGTCGGCCTCTCTGCCGCCCCGCAGCCTTTCCGTCAGCTCCGATGTGGGCGCGTAGATCGGCGTCAGGGCGAGGTTCCCCAGGGAACCCTTGAGGGAATGGGCGGCCTCAAAGGCTGCCTGCCAGTCCTTGCCCTCCAGCGCAGCGGCGAGCTTATCAAAGCCCGCGTCCCCCAACACCATGTTGACCAGTTCCAGATAAAAGCCTTCGTCGTTCAGGCAGCGGCCGAGGCCTTCTTCCGTATTCGCACCGAAGCGGCGCAGCGCATCCATCGTCAGCATGATCAGACCTCCGTATCTTTGTGAAGGCGGACAAAGGCCTCAAATTCCTCCGGCGGCAGCGGCTTTGAAAAATAGTAGCCCTGCACGATGTCGCAGCCCAGCGCCTTCAGCGCCTGCAGCTGTTCCTCCGTTTCCACGCCCTCCGCGACGGTGGCGAGCCCCAGGGAATGAGCCAGAGACACCACCGCCTCGATCAGCCGCATGTCCTTTTTGTCGCGGAATGCCGTGCGGACAAACTGCATGTCCAGCTTCAATGTGTCGATGGGCAGGGTGGTGATCATGTTCAGGGAGGAATACCCCGTGCCGAAATCGTCCATTTCGATCCGGAAGCCGCTTTCCCGCAGCGCCTTGGCCATGCTGACGATCTGCTCGGCGTCGTCGGTGTAGGCCGATTCCGTGATCTCCAGCAAAAAGGCTGCCTGGGGGATACCCGCCTCGTCCACGACCTTCTCCAGCAGCTTGGGCAGCAGCGG
>JAEEGK010012544.1_pt1 | contig 19230 bp, 16 predicted proteins | sample 8958771 | NCBI WGS metagenome assembly JAEEGK01 (sample SAMN16246547, study PRJNA631951) | gut metagenome | biome: gut microbiome; feature: rumen; material: SC-attached | host: Bos | place: Iran: Karaj | collected 2018-10
CGGGCAAGACCTTCATCCAGGAAGTCCTCTTCTTCCCGCAGATGAAGCCAGAGAAGAAGATCCCACAGTCCACGCCCGCCGAATGGGCTGCCGTCGGGGTCTCCGAAGACTGGGTGCCCGTACTCCGCAAAGCCGGTTTCAACCTTGTCTCTAACATCAAAGACGAGAAGCCGCAAGGACTCCAGCAGAAGATTGGCGACATCGTGAAGAAGTACAAGCTCGGCCTCCAGAAGCCTTCTGTCGACGAGGTCCAGCAGTGGATAGACAAAAGTAACGAATAGTTTTTGTACAGAAGATCTTTTTAGACAGAAGAACATAAGAACATAATAATAACGGCAATATGCTAAATCAAAATTATCATATGGGAACCATTAAAATATGTCCTTATGTTCTTATGTCAAAAAAAAGAAAGTTCTTATGTCAAAAAAAGAAAGATCATATGTCAAATATATAATATGTTCATATGTATGACTGTGGTAAGATAGCGATTATCGGTGGAGGCAGCTGGGCAACAGCCATAGCCAAGATCGTGGTGAGTCACACTCACCACATCGGATGGTATATGCGCCGTGACGACCGTATCGACGACTTCCGCCGCATGGGACATAACCCCGCCTATCTCACCAGCGTACATTTCAATATTGACGAGATCCATTTCGACAGCGATCTGAACCGCATCGCCCAGCAGTACAACACACTGGTCTTCGTCACGCCGTCACCCTATCTGAAGAGTCACCTGAAGAAGCTCAAGACGCGTCTCCGTGACAAATTCGTCATCACCGCCATCAAGGGAATCGTGCCCGACGAGAACCTCGTCTGCTCGGAATACTTCCATCAGGTGTTTGACGTGCCTTACGACAACCTGGCCTGTATCGGAGGTCCTTCCCATGCTGAGGAGGTGGCGCTCGAACGCCTCTCCTACCTCACCGTGGGCTGTGCCGACCGTGAGAAGGCACAGGCTTTCTGTGACGTGCTCTCCAGCGATTTCATCAAGACGAAGACCTCTTCCGACGTGGTGGGTATCGAGTACTCGTCTGTGCTGAAGAACGTCTATGCCATTGCCGCCGGCATCTGCAGCGGTCTGAAATACGGCGACAATTTCCAGGCAGTGCTCATGGCCAATGCCGTACAGGAGATGAACCGTTTCCTCACTGCCGTCTATCCCTTGGACCGCAACATCTACGACAGTGTCTATCTCGGTGACCTGCTCGTCACTGGCTACTCGAATTTCTCGCGTAACCGCACCTTCGGCACGATGATCGGCAAGGGCTATAGCGTGAAGTCCGCACAGATTGAGATGGAGATGATTGCCGAGGGCTACTTCGGCACGAAGTGCATGAAGGAGATCAACCGCCACTGTCACGTCAACATGCCCATCCTCGATGCCGTATATAATATATTGTACGAGCGCATCAGCCCGCAGATTGAGATTAAACTATTAACAGATTCGTTCAGATAAAAAACAAACAGATTCTATGAGCAACATCAAATTAGACATCACAAAGGCTGCTTGCTTCCTGGAGGCAGGCGCAGTAGAGGCTTTTGAGCCGAAAGTAAAAGCCGCCCAGCAGGCACTTGAGGACGGTACTTGTCCCGGTAATGATTTCCTCGGATGGCTCCATCTGCCATCAAGTATCACGCCTCAGTTCCTCGATGAGCTACAGGCATGTGCCGATACCCTGAGAGCCAACTGCGAGGCCATCGTCGTGGCCGGCATCGGTGGAAGCTATCTCGGTGCCCGTGCGGTGATTGAGGCCCTGAGCAACTCGTTCGCATGGCTCGTGGCTGATAAGAAGAACCCCACCATCCTCTTCGCAGGCAACAATATCGGTGAGGATTACCTCTTTGAACTCACCGAGTACCTGAAGGACAAGAAGTTCGGTGTGATCAATATCTCGAAGTCGGGTACCACCACCGAGACCGCCCTGACGTTCCGTCTGCTGAAGAAGCAGTGCGAGGCCCAGCGTGGCAAGGAGGAGGCCAAGAAGGTGATCGTGGCCATTACCGATGCCAAGCGCGGTGCTGCACGCACCTGTGCCGACAAGGAAGGCTACACTTCATTCATCATCCCCGATAACGTTGGCGGACGCTTCTCAGTGCTCACACCGGTAGGTCTGCTGCCCATCGCCTGTGCCGGCTTCGACATCAAGGAACTCGTAGGCGGTGCCCAGGATATGGAGAAGGCCTGCGCACCCGGCGTGCCCTTCGCGGAGAACCCCGCAGCCCAGTATGCTGCCGTACGCAACGGCCTCTACCAGAGCGGCAAGAAGATTGAGATCATGGTGAACTTCCAGCCGAAGCTCCACTTCATGAGCGAGTGGTGGAAGCAGCTCTACGGTGAGTCAGAGGGTAAGGACAAGAAGGGTATCTTCCCCGCCTCTGTCGACTTCACCACCGACCTCCACTCCATGGGACAGTGGATCCAGGATGGCGAGCGCACCATCTTCGAGACTGTCATCAGCGTGGAGGAGCCCGAGAAGAAGCTGCTGTTCCCCGAGGACGAAGAGAACCTCGACGGTCTGAACTTCCTCGCCGGCAAGCGCGTGGACGAGGTGAACAAGATGGCAGAGCTCGGTACCCGTCTGGCTCATGTCGACGGTGGCGTGCCCAACATCCGCATCACCATGCCGCGCCTCAACGAGCGCTACCTCGGACAGCTCATCTACTTCTTCGAGATCGGCTGTGGCATCAGCGGTAACGTGCTCGGTGTGAACCCCTTCAACCAGCCCGGTGTGGAGGCTTACAAGAAGAACATGTTCGCCCTGCTCGACAAGCCCGGCTACGAGGCAGACTCGAAGGCGATCAAAGAGCGCCTGGCTAAGGAATCCTAGTAAACTAGTTCAACTAGTTCGACTAGCATAACTAGTATCACTAGTATGTACACCATCGCCGTAAAGAAATACCTAGAAGAACACGGCTTTGAGGCATTGTGCCCCAAGGCCGTGCTCTTTGACATGGACGGCATACTCTACGACTCCATGCCCAACCACGCCATCGCCTGGCAGGAGTCGATGGCGAGATTCGGTATTCAGATGTCAGCCGACGATGCCTACGCCACTGAGGGAGCACGCGGCGTGGACACCATCCGTCTGATGGTCAGACAGCAGCAGCACCGCGATATCGACGAAGCAGAAGCACAGAAAATGTATGATGTGAAGTCGCAGATCTTCCACTCACTGCCCGAAGCGCCCATCATGCCAGGCGTGCTGGAGCTGATGGGGAAGATACGGAAGGGAGGCATGATGTGCTGTGTGGTCACGGGCAGTGGGCAGCTTCCGCTCATCAAACGCATCCTCAAGGACTTCGGCGATTTCGTCAGCGAGGATCATATCACGACGGCCTACGATGTCAAACGGGGGAAGCCCAACCCCGACCCCTACCTTATGGGCCTCCAGAAAGCAGGAGACCTCAAGCCCTGGGAGGCCATCGTCGTGGAAAACGCACCACTCGGCATACGTTCAGGCTATGCCGCTAAGATTTTCACTGTTGCTGTGAACACAGGTCCTCTGCCCGACGAGGAACTGCTCCTTGCAGGAGCCAACCTGACTTTCCCGACCATGCAGGAATTCAGCGACCACTGGTATAACCGGATTATTCCTGAATTATAGCTTCCGATTCATTACCGCTGGTGTCGAGGTCGGTATCACGACGGATATCCACCTCACCCATATTGTCAACGGTGATAATGAATGGGATATACTCATCATCCGTCTGGGGATGACTCACGCTGCCGGCGAAGAGCACCTGATAACCATCCACACGGTCGAAGACGACACCCTCCAGGATACCCGTCTGGCGATAGTCATCGTCAAGGAGTTCATCGAAGGTGGCCTTGGTGAATGTACGTTCGAAGAATATGCTGCCGTCAGCTCGTATGATGCGCAGAGTGATACGGTTATCCACATACTTCTGTCCAAACTCGTCTTTCACCATACGGAGACTGTCGTCGGGAGTGCGGCTGATATTCACCTGATAGTCCCTGTCCAGCCACTTGAAGTCCTTCTCCTGATTATACGGTTCCATACGGATAGGAGCCTGCGGCTTAGGGGTTTCAGTCTTGTGGACGATGATGTCTTCTGTCTGTTTCTTCTGTTTACAGCCGGTCAGCAGTCCCAAAGCCAGGACAGCCGTCAGCATTAATGAGAGTCGTTTCATTACTCAATATTTTATTGGTTTGTCGGATGCAAAGGTACGAATAAGCGAGGAGAAAACCAAATTTTATATGAGTTTTCTCGAGCAAGAGTACCTTCGACGAAGTCAAAGGTACGAATAAGCGAGGAGAAAACCAAATTTTATTTGAGTTTTCTCGAGCGAGAGTACCTTCGACGAAGTCAGAGGTACGAATAAGCGAGGAGAAAACCAAATTTTTTGGGATTCACTTTTCTTTTTTCGGTTTTATTTCGTACCTTTGCCCGTGAATTCTGAAGATTATGGAGTGGATAAATGGTTTTCTGACTGAGTTAAGCAACCTGTTATGGGGATGGCCGATGATCATCCTGCTGTTGGGCACACATGTGTTCCTGACCATACGCCTGCGTTTCCCGCAGCGTCACATCTTCAAGGCCATCCGTCTGTCGGTGAAGCGCGACCCTGACGCTACGGGCGACGTGTCGCAGTTCGGCTCGCTGGCCACAGCCCTCGCCGCCACCATCGGCACGGGCAACATCATCGGTGTGGCCACCGCCATCGCCCTGGGAGGTCCCGGTGCGGTGCTGTGGTGTTGGCTGACGGGTGTCTTCGGCATCTCTACGAAGTATGCGGAGGGACTGCTGGCCATCAAATACCGTGAGAAGACCGCCAACGGGAAGATGCTCGGAGGTCCGATGTACGCCCTGGAGAAAGGGTTGGGCTGGAAGTGGCTCGCCGTACTGTTCGCTCTGTTCACCGCCATCGCCTCCTTCGGCATCGGCAACACCGTACAGGCCAACGCCATCGCCACCGTTGCCAGTGAGTCGTACGGCATCTCACCCTACCTCTCCGGCATCTTCATCTGTCTGATGACAGGGGCCGTGGTACTGGGCGGCGTCAAGAGCATCGCCCGTGTGTGCTCCATGCTCGTACCCTTCATGGCTGTGCTCTACGTGCTGGGGTGCATCTATATCCTTATCGTCAATGCCCCATACATCTGGCCGGCTCTCTGCCTGATTGTCAAGGCAGCCTTCAGCCCTGAGGCGGCAGGCGGCGGCTTCGTAGGCTCCACGGTGATGATGGCAGCCCGCTTCGGTATCGCCCGCGGACTCTTCTCCAACGAGTCGGGTATGGGTTCGGCCCCCATTGTGGCGGCAGCGGCCCAGACGCGCAACCCCGTGCGCCAGGCACTCGTCTCCTCCAGCGGCACGTTCTGGGACACGGTGGTCATCTGCGCCCTCACCGGACTGGTCATCGTCAGCAGTGTCATCGCCTACCCGGAGATCGACTTCTCCAACGGCGCCACCCTGACAAAGGACGCCTTCTCAAAGATACCCGTCATCGGACGGCCGTTGCTCACCTTCGGACTGCTCACCTTCGCTTTCTCCACCATTCTCGGATGGTGCTACTATGGTGAGCGGGCCGTGGAATATTTAAAAGGAAAACGCTGGGTGACGGGTTACCGCATCCTGTACATCGCAGCCGTCTTTGCTGGCAGCGTGATGAACCTCGCAGTGGTATGGAACCTGGCCGACTGCATGAACGCGCTGATGGCCATACCGAACCTCCTGTCGCTGCTCTTCCTCAACGGCATCATCGTCCATGAGACACGCAAATATCTCTGGCGCAACAGACTCGACAAAGAGATGTAGCTAATGAGTGGCTACGACCGTGAGTACCCTGCCGGAAACCTTAAACCGGATGTCCAGATCCAGGAACGGCATGCCGTAGACACGTTCCGGATCATCGTGGAAAGCAGGGCGCGGATCCTGTGATAGTATCGCACGCAGGGCAGCCAGATGTTCGACAGGAATAGCCGCCGCCACTTCCTCGGGAATAATCACCTCCAACGGTTCCCAGTCCGTCTGGTCCACGAAGCCGCTACGGGCCTCCGGACGCGCATCGGCATAAACCACGTATGGCTTGATATCGAAGATAGGCGTACCGTCCATCAGGTCGGCACCCCTCACATAGATGACCGGTCCCAACTGCGGATCCTCCTCCACACGGTCCAGTCTGACGCAAGAGAGTCCCAACGGATTCGGACGGAAGGGAGAGCGCGTGGCAAACACGCCCATACGGCGGTTACCACCCAGACGGGGAGGCCGCACTGTGAGACTTTGAACTTTGAACTTTGCGCTCGGCTTTGCCGCTTCGCTTTGCGAAGAACTTTGAGCATTGAGCTTTGAGCTTTGAGCTTTATGAATACCTGAAAACGCCCAGATGAGCCAGAGATAATCGAAGTCCTCCATGCCTCGGACGGCTTCGGACTGACGGAAAGGCTTCTCGAACACGATGCGACCCGTCAGTTCATCCACCAGTCCGCTCTGTCGCGGAATACCGAACTTCGACGTCAATGGCGACTCAAAATGGGCTATAGGCTGTATATCCATGCGGCAAAGATACAATATTTAGACGATTACACCAATTTTTTTCTAAAAAATTTCGTCATTTACGAAAACTTTCGTACATTTGCAAAATGAAAAATGATAGAACCAGACGCGTATGGTAAGATCTCTACTATTAGCCCTGACACTGACGGTCTGCCTCAACACGGCCGCACAGGCCGATGATTATAAGCAGAAGCCAGAGTACCTGGCTCTGCGCGACTCCATGCGCCATGCCTTCAACGACGGCGACAGCGTACGTTTCTTCCCAGCCCTGAAAGCCCTGCAGGACTATCTGCTCGAGCAGGGAGACCTTCATGAGTACTACACCCAGCGGTGCAACGAGATCATCTTCGATATGAACCGCCGCAAGATCTTCGAAGCCTATTTGCTGGGACGGAAACTCTCCATGGAGTTAACCGAGAAAGGCCTCGAGGACGAGATGTACATGGCTTACAACATGCTGGGGCATATCAATCGCATCTGCGGCAATAAGATTGCTGCCAAGAGAAATTTCCGCAGGGTCATCGATATGATGGAGAAGCAGGGCTATTACGAGAGCATGCCCCCCATTTATATGAACATCGTGAACGTGGAGATGGGCGACGACCCGCAGGAGGCTATGGAACTGCTTACCAAGGCCGAGGAGATCGCCCGGAAATACGCCCCCGAGCGCGTGTTCGATATTGTGACGCGACGCACCCTCAGCTACTACAATTCCGGCGACCTACCCAAGTTCCTCGAAGGCTACAAGGAATACAAGAAGGGCGTGGCAGAAGGCAAGAGCTCCGTCCACGGCAGGACGATGGAGGTTTACTACCTCGCTACGCAGGGAGAGACCGACAAGGCCGTGGCACTGGCCAGAAAGGAACTCGGCGACGATGGTGACGAGATCATCACCAACATCTACGAGAAGGCCGGTCGCTGGAAGGAGGCCTACGACGCCCTGCGCAAAGCCCACGCCGCCACCGATTCCGTGAACAATGTCGCCCTGGCCAACAGCATGATGGGCATCCGCGACCAGCTGGCCATCAACGACATGCAGGAGAAGTCAACTCGCAACCGCATCATCGCCCTCTCCGTAAGTATCCTGCTGCTGGGACTGCTGGTCATGGCCCTGGTCTATATCGTGCTCTCGCACCGCCGTCACATGAAGCAGCTGAGCAAAGCCTACAACAGGGCCCTGGAGTCGGAGAAGATGAAGAGTGCGTTCATCCAGAACGTCAGCCATGAGGTACGCACACCGCTCAACATCATCAGCGGCTTCTCACAGGTCATCGCCGACCCCGAGCTGACCGAAACCGTGGAGGAACGCCAGCACATGGCCGAGATGATGCAGAAGAGCGCCAACCAGATCACCAACCTCATCGACGAGATCATCGGCCTGTCGCTCATAGAGACCACGGACAAGATCCACAAGGATGACACGATCAAGGTGAACAGCGTGCTGCGTGAAGTGTTCAATGAATTCCAGGACAAGGCCAACGGTGAGACAGAACTGATAATGGACAGCCAGCTGCATGACGATTTCACCTATCTGACCAACAAGAACATGTTTGCACGCATCATCAGCGCCCTGTTGGACAATGCCGTCAAATACACCGAGGAAGGCTACATCGCCCTGAAGGCCGCTTCCGACGGCAAGAACCTGAACATATCCGTTGAGGACACCGGCATCGGCATCCCCCAGCAAGAAGCCGAGCACGTCTTCGAGCGCTTCGTCAAGCTCGACTCCTTCAAGGAGGGCATCGGCCTGGGTCTGCACTTGAGCCGCAAACTCGCTGAACAGCTCGGAGGAACCCTAACACTCGACACCTCCTACACTACCGGCGCACGATTCATCATAACATTACCATTATTAAATAAATGAAAAGACTGTTTTGTTGCCTGGCCGCCATCGGAATGATGACGCTGGGAGTGAAGGCCGCACAGAAGGTGGATGAATTCACCACCAAGAACGGCAAGAAAGTGACCATCACGTGCATCAAGCACGCCAGTATGCAAATCAACTACAACGGCATCGAGATCGAGGTAGACCCTGTCGGCATGTGGCTCAAGCCCGAGACCGACTACGCCACCTTCCCCAAGGCCAACATCATCCTCGTCACCCACGAGCACAAGGACCACTTCGACCGTGCCGCCATCCACGAGATCCGCACGCCGGCCACGAGCATCTACGTGAACCAGGCTGTCTACGGGCACTTCCGCAACGGACTCGTGATGCAGAACGGCGAGACCCGCAAATATGCCGCCGACATCACCATCGAGGCCGTACCCGCCTACAACACCACCCCTGGACGTGAGGAGTTCCACCCCAAGGGCCGTGACAACGGCTACGTGCTCACCCTTGACGGCCTGCGCATCTACATCGCCGGCGACACTGAGGATATCCCTGAGATGGCCGACCTGAAGGACATCGACATCGCCTTCCTGCCCTGCAACCAGCCCTACACGATGACCGTCGAGCAGGTGGTCAACGCTGCCAAGATCATCAAGCCCAAGGTGCTCTTCCCCTATCACTACAACGACACACCTGTTCACAAGATCTCCATGCAACTCGCCGGCAGCGGCATCGATGTCCGCATCCGCGACTACAAATGATTGAATAATCCATTCTCAACCATACAAATCAAGGGGGGCAACAGCATTGGCTGTCGCCCCCCTTGTAAAATTTAGGGACTTCATGCAATAATCTCAGGATTTATTTGTATCCTGAAATCCGCAAATTCTATGGCATAGAGTAAATGACCAAACGAAACTCACGAGAAATAAAACCAAAGCCATCAGTAAGGAGGGCTGACACTTCAAATGCCAGTCCTCCTCTCTCGTTAGTTACTGTTCACTCTAGAACGGTCCCCGACCCATGCAGCTCGTTGTGGTGAGAGCCGTGAGGAACGCTGTGAGCGCGGCTACTACCACCTTCACCGCCAGCTCAATCACACGCTTCTTCGTCATACGCTACGGGATTAATCGTTCTCACCAGTGTCATCGTCACTCTTGGTGAAGGTCTTCGAGGCAACCTCGCTGCTCTGACCGTTCTTGATGGCGATGGCCTTCACGGTAGCTGTGTCACTCAGGGTGAACGCTGCGCTGTAGAGCGAGCTCTCAGCCGTTGGAGTGCCACCGTCGGTGGTGTAGCGGATCTCCGCACCCTGCTCAGCCTGGATGCTCACCGAGGTAGTCTCGGCAAACGGAGTCGTTCCGCTGATCTGCGGTGCACTCACAGCCTGTGACTGACTGCCGCCGTTCTGGCTGGAACCGCCACCGTTGGAGCCGCCGCCAGTGGTTCCACCGTCGCTCGCAGGCGCGAGCACGTAGCTCAGCGGCGTCTTGTTCTGGAATCGGCGCTCCTTGCCGTTCACGGTGCGCTTGATGCTCTCCACGAGGTAGCCGAAGGTGAAGATACACTCCTTCTTCAGGGCCTTCGAGGTGAGCTTCTCACCCTTCGTGTTCTCGGGCACGAACACGATCTTGATACCGTTGATCAGGTTCTCTGCGCCGGCAGCCACAGCCGCCTCCACAGTTGCCTGGCCATTGCCCTGGCCATCCACTGACGGCGAGAACGTGCCGAAGCCGTCCAGCTTCACGGGCTGACCCTCCTTCAGGAGGTGCACCAGACACTTCACCATCTCACCCAGCACCAGCACGATCATCTCGTACGTGCTTACCTTGTTGTGTTCTGCCATGTGGGCTGCGAGGCCCTTCAGGTTCAGAGGTTCCTTAGAGTCCACCTCTGGGAAATACTTTCCGTAGGCGCTGCTCTCGTCGTTCCTGTTCTGACGGAGGTTAATCACCATGGGAATTTCAGATCTTGCCATTTTGTTTGTTCCTTTCTTTTTTTTAATTAAACTTAGACTTTAAATACTCTCTTGCAATCCTTCCGAGCCTCCCGCCTGCGCACTGCGATCTTCTCTTCCGAAAAGCGGCTGCAATTGTGGTGCAAGGCGAATGCAGAGGCAAGCTTGCTTGGCCTTTGCTGAGCCGCCGCCCACAATCGCAGTGCATCCTCAAAATGCACTGCAAATTTAATCAAATATTTTTATATGTGCAAGTATTTTCAATCTCCCATTCATGTTCTTTCTACTTCTTTCAACTTCTTTCTACTTATACGGTCGCAAGGCCGTAAAAAGTTGTCTAAGTTGTCAAAGTTGTCGTTAAAATATCTCTTTGTTTTCCATCTTAAAAAAGATCTATTTTTCTTTACTATTTATTTGGTGTTTTCCAAACTTTTTTGTACCTTTGCACCATTAATCAATGTTTAACTTAATCCAAACCAAATGTCAAATTCAACCATTCAAAGTCTGGGCCGAGCAGAGCTCGCCTTGAAGTATTTCCCCTACATCCAGCCACAGTCCGCTTGGCTAAAACTGAAGTCCCTGCTGCTGGAAGATCCGGCACTTCAGCACCTCGCGACACTCCGGCGTCGCACATTTCTCCCCACAGAAGTAAACATTATTTACCAACACCTAGGGCAGCCGTAACTGCCCTTTATTCATGCTTTTCAGGCTCTCAGAGTTTCAAGCCTGCAAACTCTGACTTTCAAGCCTTGAAACTCCGACTCCTAAGCCTGCAAACTCCAGGTTTACTTACGGCGCCACATATCAACATATCAACATATCATTTTGCTTTTCCAAAATGTCAAGAAAACTAATCAATAAATTTATCTTATATATATTATATATATATAATATATATAAGATATTATATATTAATAGATTATTTTATACTTTTCATTTTCAAATTGATATGTTGATATGTTGGTAGGTTGGTGAAATTTGCTTATCTTTGCAATCTAAATCCTATGCATATGAATGATATGAAACCTATAGACGGAGCCGAGTACATCACTTTGGAAGATGCCAAGCGGCTGAGCCTGACATGGGCGTAGGGAAGAAGGTGCAGGCAGGTGTCTTCAAAGACAGCATCAAGCACGATTTCCGCAGTCCCTGCTACACCACCCGCTGGAGCGACATTCCCGAGGCGGAATAGGTAACCAGACAAAGGAAGAATTTGCATAATACCACCAAAATTCTCTGCAAATATTTTGTTATTTGCTCGATTTTCATTATCTTTGCACCAGTGTTATCGTCAATAAACTATTGACATTTGATTGATGTATGAGCAAAAAGTCGATATGTTTTTTTAATGATCGTGAAGTGCGGGCTGTGTGGGACGAGGGACATAACAAGTGGTGGTTCTCGGCTACCGACATTGTGCGGGCCGTTAACGATGAGGAAGACTATGTCAAAGCGGGCAACTACTGGCGTTGGCTGAAAAGGAAGCTAAACACGGATGGTGTTCAACTCGTGAGCGTCACTCACGACTTCAAATTCCAAGCTCCTGACGGCAAGCAGCGCTATGCTGATGCGCTGGATGCCGAGTGTGTTCAGACATTAGCAAAGAACTATCCAAATAATCGTGCACGTAAGTTCCTTGACTGGTTCACCTATAGCGACAACAGTATTGACGGACAAAGTAAGAAAAAGGCCTATACCCTTATTGAAAGTGGTTTGCTTGATAGTATGGAGCCGGGAACTGTGAAGTGCTTGCAGCAGATTCACGCCTATTTGTTTGGCGGGCTTTATGACTTTGCTGGACAGATTCGTCAAATAACCATTTGGAAAGATGGCACACTGTTCTGCCGTGCAGAATATCTGATGCAGAATCTGAGGAAAATAGAAGCTATGCCTGAAACGACTTTCGACGAAATAGCAAACAAATATGTGGAGATGAACGTGGCCCATCCGTTTATGGAAGGTAACGGACGAAGCACGCGCCTCTGGCTCGACCTGATATTCAAGAAACGACTTAAGCTATGCGTGGATTGGAGTAAGATTGATAAGAAGGAATACTTGGCAGCCATGCGACAGAGCACAACTGATGCTACTGCCATCAAAGCGTTGCTTAAAGGTGCTCTGACTGACAAAATAGACGATCGCGAAATATTTATGAAGGGTATTGACTATTCTTATTATTACGAGCAGGAAGACTAACACACCCAGGCGTGAACTCACATATACCAGCCCTCCATTTTTATTTTTTCTTCATAAAATGATGGTATTTCAATATTTTCCATTATCTTTGCACTTTAGAAACTAAAAACGAACAGAATATGGCTAACGGTAGTCGCTGGGACAGGTACTTGGGTATGACGGCTCATGACTCAGGTACCTGTCCCCACGGCTATCAACTTGAAGGGCTCTCCGGCAGCCAATGCCTCATGGTTCGACCTGAACGGCCGCCGCATCAACGGCCAGCCCGCCAAGAAAGGTCTCTACATCCGCAATGGCCAAAAGGTGTTTGTAAACAAATAAGGATTTAAGTGCAGCATATATTTCTACGCCGCAAAACAATTAAACAATAATACTCATTAAAAGGAACGATTATGAAAGTAAAGTTTACCATCCTTTCACTCCTGCTTGTCTTCGCTGCTACGATGACATGGGCGCAGGGCGATACCCAGCGGTTGGTGGTATGGCTGAAAGGTAACCAGAAGGTCTATCACGAACTGAGTGACAAACCTGAGACCTCGTTTAGCGACGGACTGCTCTGGTTGAAGACTGACAAAGTCAGCGTGAGCTATCCACTCACCGATGTGCTTCGTTACACCTTTGAAGGTCCGATGACTGCCATCGATTCGCCGTCAGTCCGTCCTGGCGAGTTGCGTTTCATGGAAGGTAAGGATGCAATGGCTTTCGACGGGCTGCCTGAGGGTACGACTCTTGAACTCTATTCGCTCGACGGCAAGAAACTCTCCACTGTTAAGGCCCTCAATGGCCAGCGCACCGTCGTCTCTCTCGCTAACCATCCTGCGGGGACTTATATCGTGAAAATGGGTAATACATCATTTAAACTCATCAAGCCATGAAAACAGTACATTGTTTATATAAGTATGTAATAGCGCTCATCCTCGTGATGATGTCTGCACAGCAGCTGCTGGCGCAAGAGGCTTTCTACATCTACCGTAACGACAGCGACTTCAACGGCTTCTTCTATGACCAGGTGAAGCGTATGGGTTTTTCGAAGGTGGACAACGATGGTGTGGAGCATGATGTCTATGTGGTGCAGGAGATTGAGATGGAAGACTCGCTTTACCGCATCCCCCTCGCTGCCATCGACTCCATCGGCTTCCAGCAGCCGGAGATCCGCATGAATCCCCGATTCAAAGACCTGAGAGACTGCGGCAAGGTTTTCCTTTTCGGCACAGTAGACTCGGACCAGGTGGTTCGCGTGTACGAACCAAACAGGATAGACAGCGTGATGGCCTCAACGCTGGTTGACGTAGACGACATCATCTGCTTCGAATTCGAGGAGCGGCATGATTATTTCGGCACGACGGGCGAAGAGTCGAGGGAATATGTGACGGTGCCATACGTCTGCCGGGTGACGAAGACAGATGGCAAGAACATCTGGTTCGCCCCCATCACCGACATCGGCGAGGTGTTTGAACAACTCATCTCCGTAGAGCAGATAGGCACCGACTCCCAGGGTCATGTCCGCTCGAGGATGGCCGGAGCCGACCAGCTGAGCCGCACCAGAGGCAGCCACGACCTGACAATGCTTGACGTCAATGGCAAGATCGGATATGGCTTTGAAATTAAGAAGGGCAAGAAATTCACCATCTCTGCCGAGGCGGAGTTGAAGCAGACGGCCGAAGTGACCTATAACATCGGATTGTCGAGAGGCATCTATACGAAGATCTCGATATCTGATGAGCTATCTGCCAACATCACGGCTTCTGCAGACATCGTGACCGACAGCAACGAAAACCTCTGGGAGGGCGAGGTGGCAGGCGGCATGCCAGTCATGTTCCCCTCGTTCTTGCCGCTGTTCGAGATCCGTCCCATACCCGGCTTGTTCTTGAAGGCGGAAGGTCACGCTACGGCCACCATCATATCGCCCAAACTGAGCTTTTCAAACAAGCGTTCGTTCGCCATTGACTCCAAACAACCCTGGTACCGGGTGGTAACGGTCAAATTCGACCAACAGAATACATTACCGCGTGATGAGGGCAACAATTGGAACATGAAGCTATCGCTCAACGGTTTCGTGCAGATGGGCCTCAAGATTCCCATCCGCCTCTATACCTGCTCATGGGCAAGGGAGTTGCTGGAAATGTCGATAGGCGCCGACCTCTATGTCGGGCCTAAGCTGAGTGCCAACTTCAGCCTTGAAACGACGGCACTGGCCGACGGCAGTCTGTACGATGCTCTCTCGGACACGAAGGTGGAACTGTCTGCATTGGCCATCGACGCAGAGGTCAGTGCCAAGTTCACAGGTCCAGATCCCGTGAACTGGGGTGATAAACTTGAAGAGACATTCAAATTGCTGGAGCTGGGTACAAACTTAGGCACTGTCTCACTGAACCTTCTACCCTCTTTTGAGGATGTGAAGATGAGCTCCGACATCGGCGGCAACTGCACATATATTGTGTATCCTCGGGGAAATTATCTGCCCTGTCAGATAGGGGTGGCGTTGCTTGACTCTCAAGAGCGGTTTGTAGATTTGGGCAGTACTATCCCAGGAGATGCCGTTAACATGGATAATCAAGATTATTATTACAGTTTCTGGAATTCTATTGACGAAGTTCAAGGTAAAATTACACATCATCTGCCTTTCGGGAAATATAAAGTATGTCCTGCCGTTTATATGTTTAGCCAATTAATGTTTTCCAAGAGTCAGGGCATAGAATTTATTCATAAGAATGAAGATGTTCGATTGTCTGATGAAATGGGTATTGAGTTTTCGGGCAAAAAAGGTTTCTCGGGTAAAATATATATCTTGGGTATAGATGATCTGGTGACAGACGTGCAGATAAGTACGATTGGTGACGAAGAAGATGGTGATTTCTTTGATTGTGAACTTGGAGAAACAATTGATCCGCTTGATCCGGAACTGGATGCTGGTTACTACAATGGTCGTGGTCAAGATTTTGGTAACAACTTCTATGAACGCCAGTTCAAATGGAGGGAGCTTAACTACAGGATGACTGGCGAAAAGGACGACAAATTCAAATGGGGCAAAATTAAGGTCTACGTCACACGCGACGGTATAACCAAAGAGAAAGAATTATTAGTCGAGTATTATCCTAACATTTAGAATGCAACATGTCACATCGGGGACAGGATACTTTGTGACAGTCACGAAGTGTCCTGTCCCCGGATTAGTCGCTGGGACAGGTACTTGGGTATGACGGCTTATGACTCAGGTACCTGTCCCCACGGCTATCCTGGGAGACGGGGCAATGGAGTGAGGAGAAAAATGATGCCTATTGAACGAATGATTATCCGCATTTTAGTGTTATTTAACTGGGAGAATTCGCCCAAGTGCCCAAGAAGTTGTACCTTTGTCGAAAAATAAGGACAGGTATGAAGCTATTAGAGTTCACCAAACGTTTCCCAGACGAAGAATCCTGTATTCGTCACCTAAATGCGGATAATCATTAATATTTCTTTCGTATATTTGCACAGAAATTAATTCCATTTACAATAATGATGAAAAGAATTACACCTATTCTTATTGCTCTGTTGATGAGTGCTACGATGATGGCACAGTATACAGGAAAACAGACATTGCAGGCACGTATGTTGTCCACTAAAGCGGCGTCGTCGATGATGAAAACCCGTGGTGTGAAGGCCGATGCCGTCGATGTAGTGATCAAGCTGGATGAGGCGAAAGCGGAGGCCACCCTCGAACAGCTCAAGGCGGCGGGGGTCACTCTCTATGCACGCTTAGGACAACAGGTGTCGGTGAGCATACCCCGCAGCGCCCTCTCGGCGGTGGAGCAAATGCCGGGAGTGATACGCATCGCCTCCCACTCGCCCCGTCCCGTGATGATGAGCGATGTGACCAGAACGGAAATACGCTCGTCGGAGGTCGATGGTGAGAAGGGCATGATTGGCGAACAGCCCTATACCGGCCAAGGCGTCACCCTCGCCATCATCGACAGCGGTTTCGACTTCCAGCACCCCGCCTTCTACGATGAGCAGGGCAATTGCCGCATCAAGGCCGTCTATATGCCCTATGCCGAGGATGGCACGGGGGTGGAGATCGACGGCATGACGCTTCCCGGCGCCCTCTACGACACTCCCGAGCAGATAGCGCAGCTCACCACCGACAACGCCAATCTCTTTCATGGCTCGCACACCGCGGCCATCGCTGCCGGCACTCGTTCGCCACAGGGCTTCGGGGGCGTGGCTCCCGATGCCGACATCGTGCTGTGCTGCGTCTATCCCAACGTGGGAGAAGACGAACCCATGCCCCTCGACGACATGATCTCCCTTCCCGGACTCTTCCATTCATTGGCCTATGTGGGCCATCTGGCCAAGCAAGGGCAGCAGAGGGTGGTGGTGAATGCCAGCCTGGGCATGAACAACGGTTCGCACAACGGCAAGGGCGTCTTGACCGAGGCCTTCGAGACGCTGTGCCAGCAGGGCGTGCCCGTAGTCATGTCGGTAGGCAATGAGGGCAACCATCGCATCACGCTCCACAAGACGTTCGAAAGCGACGACGATGTGTTGCGTGGCATCATCGGCAGCAATTTCTCGGTGTTGGAAGGTTACGCCTACGCCGATGTGCCCCTCACCATGCAGGTGTCGCTCGTGAGTGAGAACTACGGTGCGACAATCTTCGACGAAGTCACCTACACTACAGTTTGGCAGTCGCCGGTGTTCAATGTCGACGACGCATCGGTGTTCAGCATCACCAGTCTGGAGGATGAGACACTCGCCAAGGAGTTCAACGGCGAGCTGAAACTGGGAGTGATGAAAGGAGAAGACGGCTCTTACCTGGCCTGTTATTTCTTAGGTGAGTATGCCTCATTATTTAGCCATTTCGAAGTGAGCGTGAAGAGCTGCCAGGGAACGGAACTGTACCTCTTTGGCACCAGGTTGGAATCCAAGGACAGGGAGGGCTATTCAGACAGCGAAATGTCGTATTTGACCATGAGCGACTGGGCTACAGCTCCCGATGTCATCAGCGTGGGGGCTTATTCCGCCAACTCCACCGAGAGGTCGCTATGGAAAGAACCCAAGCAGGATACCAAGAACACGCTGGGCGATATAACCAGCTTCAGCAGCTTCGGCGTGGGAATGAATGGTGTGCAGTGTCCTACGCTGAGTGCCCCAGGTACCAATGTGGTTTCGGCCATCAGTCATTATTATATTGAGGCGATGCAAAACGCGGGAGGTGGCCCCGGCTATGGTGATGATAAGGAGGAGGGCGGTGGCGATGAAACCGGTCTCTTCGATTCTCCCTCGGCAGCCGGAACAACCATGACACTGCGCGAAGATATGATGTGGAATGGCTATCATTACACCTCCTTGGAAGGCACGTCGCAGGCATCGCCTGCCGTGGCGGGCGCTGTGGCCTTGTGGCTCCAGGCCGACCCCACGCTCACCGTGGCGCAAATCAAGGACATCATGGCGCAGTCGTGCCGCAAGGACGAGTTCGTGGAAGCCTCTCCCGAGCGGTTCGGCTATGGTAAGGTAGATGTCAAACACGGACTGGAACTGGTGCTTGAGCGCAAGTCGACGGGAATCCATGAGTTGGCCGATGATGAGAACGTCAACTCCCATCGTGTCTACATGCTCGATGGGCGACAGGTCTTCGGTACTCCCACTCGTGGCCTTTACATCATCAATGGCAAGAAGGTGCTCGTCAGATAGGGCATACCAGACACCGCTCCATTGATAACTTCGCCTTTTCGCCTATCGAGAAAACGCAGTTGTGCATGTAAACAGGGACGGTTCTTTTGTTACATCCCATGTGTTTTGTCGTGGTCATTTGGTCATGGTCATTTGGTCATTTTCGATTTCGGAACCCGGTCATTTGCTCACTATATATAAATAAAATATTTATATTATAGTGGCGGATTTTGACAATGCGTTTTCGATTTTGACCAAATGACCTTGACCAAATGACCGCCAAATGTGTCAACCGGTTCAGGAAAAGAAAATCGCAGAAAATGAAAAAAATTCTTGCATTTTTTTCGTGAACCGCAATGAAATATTCGTACCTTTGCAGTGTCAAATTGAAGAAGCGGACAGGCGGTCTTTAAGGGTAAAAATTGCGAGCATTAAATCTGGAATTTGCGCGCATTAATGAAAGCAATTGTTTTCCTTAACAGCACCTTCAGGAAGCCAAACAAGGCGACAACGAGAGAATTAACAAAATTATTAACATTTCAAACTACTTAAAAAACTAATTGAATTATGGCTATTAAAGTAATTGCACAACGACGTGAAGTGAAATTGGGTAAGAATCCTGGAATGAAGTTCGTGATGCGTCCCGACCTCTACATCCCCATCCAGGAGAAGAAGGTGTTCGCAGAGGCCTCTACCCACTCCGGCATCTCTGCAGGTGTGATCAAGGCGGCTTGGGATGCTGCCGGTGAAGTGCTCAAGACGTGGGCAACCGAGGGTCACTCGATTCCCCTGCCCGGTCTGGGAACCATGCGCTTCGGCGTGCGTTCGAAGGCGGTGGAGAAGCTGGAGGACGTAAAGACCAACCTGATCACCGTGCGACGCATCATCTTCACTCCCAACGTGGACCTGAAGGATGAGCTGAAGAACACGAGCATTCAGATCACCTGTCTCGACGAGGAAGGTAACGTGCTGAAGCGTGTGACCTCTGGCGACAGCGGCGAGGTTGAGGACAACGAGGGCAGCGAGGGCAGCGAGAACGGCGAGAACAGTCAGAACACCGAGAATGGTGA
>JAEEGK010012545.1_pt1 | contig 19230 bp, 21 predicted proteins | sample 8958771 | NCBI WGS metagenome assembly JAEEGK01 (sample SAMN16246547, study PRJNA631951) | gut metagenome | biome: gut microbiome; feature: rumen; material: SC-attached | host: Bos | place: Iran: Karaj | collected 2018-10
ATCCAGACGCTGCCGTTCAGCTTCTACGACAAGATTCGTACCGGCAAGCTGCTGTCCCGCGCAACGACGGACCTTTTCGATATCTCCGAGCTTGCGCATCACGGTCCCGAGGATTTCCTGATTTCCTCGCTGACGATCATCGGCGCGTTCATCGCCATGTTCTTTGTCGAATGGCGCATTGCGCTTGCCATGCTGTTGATCATGCCGCTGTGCCTGCTGTTCGTCATGCGTACGCGGTTCAATATGAAGCAGACGAGCAAGGCTGTCAAGGAACAGGTCGCAAACATCAACGCCGGCATCGAATCCTCGATCTCCGGCGCGCGCGTTGCAAAAGCGTTTGCCAATGAAGAATACGAAGTTGCAAAGTTCGAGGAGGGCAACCGTCAGTTCCTGCATGCGAAGGACCGCTTCTACCGTACCATGGCGATCTTCAACAGCGGAACGGATTTCTTTATCGCGCTGTTCAACATTGTCGTGCTGATCGTCGGCGGCACGCTGCTGATCAAACAGACCGGCTTCCGTTCGATCACGTTCATCACCTTCATGCTCTATGTTTCGGCGTTCACCTCGCCTTTGAAGCGATTTGCCGCATTCTTCGAGCAGTATATGATGGGCATGGCGGGCTTTACACGTTTCCTTGAAATCATGGACACCAAGAGCGAGATCGTCGATCGCCCCGACGCAAAGGAACTGACCGCCGTCGAAGGCAAGATCGAACTCAAGGACGTCGGCTTTTCCTACAACGAAGGACATCCGGTGCTTTCGCATATCGATCTCACGATCGATCCCGGCAAAACGCTCGCGCTCGTCGGTCCGTCCGGCGGCGGCAAAACGACGCTCTGCCACCTCATCATGCGCTTCTATGACGTAACGGAAGGCAGCATCTGCGTCGACGGAACGGACATCCGCGACTATACGCAGGAATCGCTGCGTCGAAACATCGGCATCGTACAGCAGGACGTGTTTCTGTTTGCCGGTTCCGTTCTGGAGAACATCCGCTACGGACGGCTCGACGCCACCGACGAGGAAGTTGTGCAGGCGGCGATCCGTGCGCATATCCACGACGAAATCATGGCGTTCCCGGACCAGTACCATACCGAAGTCGGCGAACGCGGCGTCAAACTCTCCGGCGGGCAGAAGCAACGCATTTCAATCGCGCGGCTGTTCCTCAAGAATCCGCGCATCCTGATACTCGACGAAGCGACATCCGCGCTCGATACCGTAACGGAATACGACATTCAGAAGAGCTTCGATGAGCTGACCGTCGGGCGTACGACGCTGATCATTGCACATCGCCTCTCGACCGTGCGCAACGCAAACGAAATCATCGTCATCGACGAGCAGGGCATTCGCGAGCGTGGCACCCACGAGGAGCTTCTCAAGCAGAACGGTCTCTACGCCAACTTCTATCAGGCAACGCTGACCGATTGATATTCAATGTAGATATATTGTTATTCGATAATTTCATATTGACATTCGTGCATTGTATGGTATAATGTGGGAAAAGGAGGTTCTTATGAAACGCTTTTCCCTTTTTCTTTCGTATGCTTTCTGCATTGCAGGGCTGATCGTTATGCTCTTTTTCGCTGTTGCCATGCCGGTTCTTCGGATCGAACGGATTGCCACCGTGCCAAACGTACAGACGCACACGTTCGCAGCCTATTTTTTGAGTTATCTTGTCATCGTTCTTGTGATCCTTGCGGATGTTTGTCTGTTCCTTCTTCTCAGAAACATTCGCCGCGAAGCGATCTTTACGCACTCGAGCGTGACGCTTCTGCGCGTCATCTCTTGGGCGTCGATCCTTGCGGGGTTTCTGGCGTTTCCCCTGTTCTTCCTCTTCATCCGTGAAGCGTTGTTCATTTCCTTCGTCGCTCTGTTTCTCGGTGTTGTCCTGCGCGTCGTCAAGCAGGTCATCGAAAAGGCTACCGAGTTGAAGGAAGAAAACGACGCAACCATCTGAGGTGCCGCTATGATTACCGTAAATCTCGATGTGATGATGGCAAAGCGCAAGATGTCGCTGAATACGCTTTCCGACAAGGTCGGCATCACGCTCGCCAATCTTTCGATTCTCAAGAACAACAAGGCAAAGGCGATCCGCTTTACCACGCTCGACGCGATCTGCAAAGCGCTCGATTGCGAGGTCGGCGATATCCTCTGCTTTGAACCGGACAAAGAATAACCTTAAGGAGTCTGTATGGAAGATCAAGTACTCACGATTCCGCAGGAACCGGAAGAAACGAATCTCAAAGAACGCACGATCCCGTTTGTGCATGCGATCCTGCTGCTGATCGTCGCGTATACATATATGACCGTGCTGTTTGCCGTGTTTCAGGATAAGAGCTATCCCGCGCTGCTGTTTATCGGCAATACCGCGCTGTTTGTGCTGACGTTTGTGTTTGGGATGATTTCAGGCGGAAAGGTCAACGCCGTTTCGATCCTCTCGCTTTTATTCGGACTGGTTTCCGGCGCAAATGCCTGGATCAACGGGCTGAACTTTTTGCCGGTGTACATCTATTTCCATGTGATGATCCTGTCCTATACGTTCCTCGCGCTTTCAATGTTCGGCAACCACAACCGCACGCTGAACGGCGGGATGCTCTTTTTGGATGCCGTAAAGGCAACGTTCATATATCCGTTTGCTTCGTTCTCCGCACTGTTCACGACGCTGTTCCGTCCTTCGAAGGGTTCCAAGAAGTTCGGCAAAGCGGTGCTGCTGACCGTGCTCGGCGTAGTGATTGCCTTCTTTCTCTGTCTGATCAGCATTGCGCTGCTGTCGTATGATCCGGCGTTCAGGGAGATTTTTACATTCGATTTTGATTGGGACGACGTGCCGCTGACCATTATCAAGATTCTGTTCACGGTTCCGCTCGCCGCATTGCTTTTGGGCGCATTTGTGTCCTCCAAAACGCACAAAGCGGAGCGCATGTCCTCTCCGGAGGCAGCAGCATCGTTCACTGAACGGATCAAAAAGATTCCTGCCGTCGTGCTGATGATCCCCGTCGTCTCGCTGCTTGTGATCTACTGCATATTCTTCTTTACGCAATGGGGCACCTACACCGCCGCATTCTCCGGGATTCTGCCATCCGATTTCACCGCGGCGGAATATGCAAGATCCGGTTTCTTCGAGCTGTGCGGCGTCGCGTTTATCAACGCGGTGCTCGGCGTCGTCATGGGACTGTTTATGAAACAATCAGACCGTGCATCCGTTCTGCTTCGCAAACTTGCCAATTCTCTGCTTGCAATCGCAACGCTCGTGCTGATTGCTACGGCACTTTCGAAAATGATCCTGTATGTGCAGCGGTTCGATCTGACTGTGCTGCGCCTGTTCGTTTCCGTGGTGCTTGTATTGATTGCCGCCGGATTTCTCACTTCCCTGCTCTCTCAGTGGATCAAGCCGATCAAAGTCACGCCGGTGCTGGTCGTTCTTGTCGGTCTTTTGCTGCTTGTCACGCCGTTTCTCAACGTGCGCGGACGGATTGCGAAATACAACGTCGACGCCTATCTTGCGCGTGCCGAACAAGGCATTTTGAGCAATAAGATCGATACCGGCTATCTGGTGTCCGATCTCGGTTCCGCCGCAATTCCGGATGCCGTTCGTTTGCTCGAATCCGGAAAGCTTCGTCCCGCGTATGAAACGAGGCTGGAAGAACAACTGACGGAGCATGCAGAATACCTGAAAAATCACAACACGTTTCTTGAACAGAGCCTTTTTGATCGTAGAGCATTGAACTGCTTGTTGAACTCTAGCTTATATCGACCGGCCGCTTCCGGAATCGAAATCAAAAGCGCTACGCTGAACTCGTTTGAAGTGCAAGGCGATACCGTTGTCTTTACTTGCGAAGTGGAAATCATCAACACATCAAAAGAGATTCAATCCTTTCAATTGATCGGTTTGTTTCAACCCGATCAGCAAAATGGCTTGATTCAGGAAAATGAGTTGGTTGCACAAGACTCCGAAACGCATTCTACTGTTTTGACAGCAAACGCCGAATCAAATCAAAGAATCATTGTCGTTTTTCTCGGAACTTTTGCGGGCAATCCCGAAAAACAGAATCGGAATGCACCCGAAATACTCGTATCATATAAGGATTCAAATGCATGAACCGCAGTATTTTGAAAAGAAACTTATGCGTTTTGACAATGATAATAATCGCGTTGCTCCTGATTAGCTGCGGTGTGAAAAAGAGAGTTAACAGCGATACGGAATATGCTATCGCACAGTTTTCGGAAGAATTATTATCGTATGATTTTGACGGATTATCATGCGAAAAGGATTCACATTATGTCATTAAAGTCATTCTTTCAGACGATGTGCATTCATCTATTGATACTGTATCTTTGCCGGAATCGCTGATCGGAAGGATTTTCGATATACGATATCAAGACGGGAATCTTTACTATGTACTCTCCGTTGTCGTGGATGACGAAAACGGCGTGATCTTCAGTAAAAGCAACTGTATCAACTTGAACGGACTTTCGCGGATCGAACGTATCGACAGAAACTTATTTTTGTTTGCAACATATTGAAGTGTTCCATGAAGTGATTTTTTTCTTTCATGCACAAAACTGTTAGACTCATGATAAATATCAGGAGGTGATCGATCTATGATACAAAAGATCGTTTCCTTTCTGCTTGCAATTGCATTGGTTATCGGGTTGATGATCTATGAGCCGGTTTCGGCTTGCATCCCGAGCTGTACTGAAAGCGGCAGTTTTCGCGGCGATTGGAGCGCGGCGATTGATCGCAACTATGAGATAAGGCGTGTCAATTCAAGAGAAATTTCGATTTGTAAACGAACTTCTGCCACTGCTGCACGGATTTTGATCGACCGTTACTTTCTGACTGCATTTTGCGTAGCTGATCCGTATCTGTTATTCGAGGGCATCCCGACCGAAGGTCAATGGTTATCCGATCGGGAAAAAGAAGAGCATCGCCTCTGCTATTATGCAATCGATACAACGAATGATAAAGTAATCGGCCCATATGACACCGCAGACGCGCTGTTTGCTACGCTCAACCTATCCGGGATCGAATGGACGCCGATCACCGATCCGCCGGATCTTCCGAATGTGAACTATTGAATCATGAGGGCTCTATGAAGCGTTTCTGTTTGTTCTTTTCTGTCGTTTGTACGCTGTTGCTTTCCTTTGTCGGATGCAGCGGTGGTTTATCGGATGAAATTCATTCCGAATACGGACAAAACGGTTATACCAAAGAAGAACTGATTGCCTTGTTTCACGAACACAAAGAAGATTTCCTCAAGGTTGCGAACATCGTATTAGGCAGCGAATCCTTTCAGGAGAAATTGAAAAACTCGAACGAGGGACAGGCTTCCATCTGGACCTACAGCAGCAACCATAGCTTTTCGGACGAAGAATGGCATGATATCACAAACCTGTTTCTTGAAACGGGCGTTCAATGTATAAACAAAAACCGAAAAGGCGGAAAGGACACCATACGGTATTTCTTTTATCAGGATAAAAACCACGAAAGCTTTGAATTGGATTACTGCGAATCGGACGATGCTTCAAATTTGCATTATCAAAGACAATACTGTTTTCTGTTCGAAAAGCTGGAAGAGCATTGGTGGATCGGCTGCCGTGATGACAGTATTTATTTTGGCAGACCATTTGGTTCTGACCTCACAAACATGCATGGTTATAACAAAGTAGTATTTGACGTCATAGTAGATCGAAATCAGTTTATACAAGAGCTTTGCAACGAAATTCTAAGGCAAAAAACAAATGATATCAGCTCGATTCAAATACATGCATCATCTATGACGCTCACTTACGTTGACGGCAGCATCGTTACAGAGCAAACACCGGACGCGATTACGCAAGCGTTCAACGAGATCAATAATCTGGATGCGATTTATGTCAATGAACGTTATATCCTGTTTTCCGGTTGGAAATACGACAATTCCGATATCGGATTCTGTTACAATGTTTCGGACGATTTACGCATCAATGATCTTTACGAATCCTGCTGCGAGAACGAAGCAAAACAAACACGTGACGGTGCATTGTATTGGGAGAATGAAAGCAGTAACGAAAGCGTATATTTTGTAAAAGTTCTGCCGGGATATTATTTCTTTGAAATCCACAGGTAATGTTCAACTTGTCTTTCCTAAAGCATTCGAAAACGGCAGTGGGTTTTAAGGCCCGCTGCCGTTCCGTTTGACTTATACCTTGCTCTCGTCGAAGTCGATCAAAATCGAATCGCGCTTCGGGACAAGCTTCCGAAGCCGCACGCCCGCAGCGTTGAACAGGCGCTTGCTGGCGCGGTTCATCGGCGTGTTGTTATATTTATCGGAGAGATACACGACCTCTTTGATGCCGCACTGGATGATCGCCTTTGCGCATTCGTTGCATGGGAACAGCGCAACGTAGATGCGGCAGCCCTGCAGCGATGCGCCGTCGTTGTTCAGGATCGCGTTGAGCTCGGCGTGGCAGACGTACGGGTATTTCGTATCGTACGGATCGCCCTCGCGGTCCCACGGAAACTCGTCATCGCTGCAGCCGATTGGAAAGCCGTTGTAGCCGACCGACATGATCTTGTTGTTCTCGTTGACGATGCAGGCGCCGACCTGCGTGCTCGGGTCCTTGCTGCGGTACGAGGACAGCAGCGATACGCCCATAAAGTATTCGTCCCAGGAAAGATAATCCGTGCGCTTGTTCATAAGTACCCCTTTCTTCAAACGGTTTCGATGACGCCGACTTCTTCGAGCGGCAGCGACGGCAGTTCGGAGAGGTTATGCAGCCCGAACTTGTGCAAAAACGTGTCGGTCGTGGCGTAGAGCATCGGTTTTCCGATGACGTCCTTTCTGCCGACGGCGGCGATCAAACCAAGCTTTTGCAGCTGACTCACTGCGTATTCACAGCGCACGCCGCGGACGGCTTCGATTTCGGCGCGGGTGCACGGCTGCTTGTAGGCAACGACGGCAAGCGTTTCGAGGATCGACTGCGAAACGGACTTTTTCTGTTCCGGCTGCAGCAGAGCCTCGACATAGCTGATGTAATCGCGGTTCGAAACGAGCTGTGCCGTGTCGTCGGTCGTCATCAGACAGATACCTCTGCCTTCGTCGCGATAGGTCGTTTCCATTTCATACAAGAGTGATTTGACGGCCGCTTCGTCCTGCTCCAACACGCGCGCAAGCTCGGTGATCAGCACCGGCTCGCCCGCCACGAACAGCAGACATTCCACGATCGACGCCTGTTTCTTGTCCATCAGTCCTCCACCTCATCCATATAGATCGTTTCCTGATCGTCCTCCGAAAGATTCTTTGCGCGAATGTAGATCGGCGCAAACGTCGCTCCCTGCGTAATGCGGATCTCGCCGTGCGCCAGCATTTCCAAAAGTGCCATAAACGTCACGACGCGTTCCATGCGCGAGGTCGTATCCGTGAACAGCGTATCGAACCGCACGCGTCCTTCCTTGAGCTTTGTGCGAAGATGCAAAACGCGGTCGCGCACCGTAAAGACGTCGGGACGGACCTTCTGCGTCATATCCTTCTTCTCTTCCTGTTCGTCCTCGCGGTTCAGAATCGCAAGGAACGCCGCATACAGGTTGTCCAGTGTCGCATTGCTGATATCGACCTTCTGCGGCGGAAGGATGACGTCCTCCGGCAGTCGTGCAATCGCTTTTTTCGCCTCTTCAAAGCGTTCGTGCAGTTCTTCCCCCGCCGCCTTGAACGCCTTGTATTCGCGCAGCTGACGAATGAGCTGCTGTTCGGGATCCTCTTCCTCCTCGCTTTCCGCAGGCGGACGCGGGAGCAGGCTTCTCGATTTGATCAGCAGCAGCTGCGCTGCGACGGTCAGGAACGAACTCGCGCGGTCCATGTCCAGTTCCGAAAGATCATCCATCATCGCAAGGTACTGCGACGTGATTTCCGACACAAAGATATCCTCGATGTTGACCTCTGCCTTTTCGATCAGGTGCAGAAGCAAATCGAGCGGTCCTTCGAATTGTGAAAGCGAAACGCGATACTCTTCCATCGTTACAGAAACATTGCCGCCGCAAGGCTGTGAATCTTTTGCCAGATCAGATGGCTCAGCGCCGACGCGGGAGCGAAGCCGATGTTGCTGATCAGAATCAATACACCGATCAGAATATACCTGCCGTATCTGCGCAGGAATAAGAACACCTTTGCCGGCAGAACGCGCGCAAAGATCAGTTCAAAGATGTGATACCCGTCCAAGGGATAGAGCGGCAGCAGATTGAACAGCATCAGCGTGATGTTGATCGAAATGCCGTAGTACAGAATCATCCAAAGGTATTCGCTCCCGAGCCAGGCATAGCCTTTTTTGACGGACAGCCACAGGAAGAACAGCGTCAGCAGCGAAAACGCAATCGCAAGCAGCAGGTTCATAAAGACGCCTGCCAGCGAAACGATTGCCTCTCCTACCTTATAATTGCGGTAGTTGCGGGAATTCACGGGAACGGGCTTTGCCCATCCGAAGCCGAGCAGCAGCAACGAGAAGAAACCGAGCACATCCAGATGCGCAAACGGATTCAGCGTCAGTCTGCCGAAGTTTCTCGCCGTATCGTCGCCGCATTTGTGCGCGGCGTACGCATGTCCCCACTCATGCAGCGTCAGGCTGATCAGAATGACGGGAATCAGGCACGCGTATGTTTTCAGCGTCCCGATCGGATCGCTGAAGATTGAAGTCAAGTTCCAGATCATATCGGTATTATAACCGAAAACCGGGGGCTTTGCAAGTGCAATTCCCCCGCTGTTTTATCCGTTCAGATAGACATGCAGAATCCGTTTGAAGATTTCTTTGAAACCGGTTGCCGATACGTTCCGATCCGGATACAGCGCAAGCTCATACAGTAGCGTCCCGTTTCGGTCGGTAAACGAAACGGTACCGACCGAAAACTCCGTATTGAGCGGCGCAATCAATGCGTCCGGCAGGTGAAACTCCGACTGCGGCTCACCGTCGCTTTTCTTCAGCAGCAGCGAGATACTCTCCTTCGCATACAGACTGACGGTATCCGTATCGCCGCCGGTCACCGGATAATCCTCGATCAGCGGTTCGTCGACGGAAGCCAATGCAAACACGGAGAACGCTGCAAACGCATCTTCGAACAGCTTCGTTGCAACGTCAAACCGCGTTTTGCTGTTCTGCGCGCCGACCATGGCGCAGACGAATACGGTATCCTTGCGCTTGCAGGCAAACACACCGCAATAGCCGTCGGTCTTCGAACTGCCGGTCAGCAAGCCGATGCAGCCGGTCAGCGTCGTCAGAAGCTTGTTGGCATTCGCAAGTTCCGTCTTTCTCCCGTCTGCATGCTCCAATACCGCATACTTTTCGGAACAGTATTTCAAAAACGTTTCGCTTTTCAGCGCCGCCGTGCCCAACTTTGCGAGATCCCGGCAGGACATCGTTTCGTTCGTTCCGAGCGCGTGCTGCATCTGGTGTTCGACGTCGTTCTCCTTCAGCGTCAGATTGATATTCTGCACGAACACATCTTCCGAACCGAACGCATTCTCCATCAGCGCCCAGATGGCGTCGCCTGCGGAAATCATCACGGCGGCGCGCAGCAGTTCTTTTGCTTCGATCTGCTCACCTTGCTTCAAATACGCCGACGGACCGCCGATCGCCGCTGCGCCGTGTCCGACCGTCACAACGGTGTCCGGCGACAGCAGCCCGCGATCGACCGCGAGGCACAGCGTCAGAATCGCCGGAAGCTTGACAAGTCCCGCAACGCCGACCGCATCGTCCGCACGAAATGAAGAAACGGTCTCCGGCGACTGCGGCGTGATCACACAGTATGCGGAAATCGTCTGATCCGCCAGCGCACGGACAGGCGCTGCTGTCAGAACGATACAGATTGCTATCCATAAACAAAAGACTTTTCGCATGTACATCCCTCCCATATACCGTATGGGAACATATAAAAAGAAAGACGTCGAAAATCGGCGTCAATCGTTGGTTTCGCTTTTCTGCGGATTGAATTGATACAAGGTACAGGGCATCCCGCCGTTCGATAGCTTTCTGCGCCGGTTCGCCGGTTTGCCGTAGATCGATTCGAACTCGCGGCTTGCCGTGATGATGTTGAGCTGCCAATCAGGAAGTCGATCGAATACCGTTCGCATCTGCCGATAGAGTTTTTTGACCTCCTGTTTGTCCGACAAACGTTCTCCGTACGGTGGATTGCAGATCAGAACGCCGTAACTCCATTCGGTCGCAAGCTCCGAAACGGGACGCACATTCCAGTTGACCATAACGCCCGCTTTCTTTGCGTGCTTTTTGCAGAGATCGATGCAATGCGGATCGATGTCGCTTCCGAGAATCTCAAGCTTTTCGTGTCTCTGCAGGTCCAAGGCTTCTTCGCGTGCGGTTGCGAACAGGTTCCGATCGATGAACCGCCATTGTTCGGCAGCAAAGCTTCGATTCTGCGACGGCGCAATGTTGTTTGCGATCATCGCCGCTTCGATCGGTATTGTGCCGGATCCGCACATCGGATCGATCAGCGGCGTATCCGGGAAGAACCGGGACAGCAGGATGAGTCCTGCGCCGAGCGTTTCCGACAGCGGAGCGGCGACGTTATAGGTGCGATATCCGCGCCGCGAGAGCCCAGCGCCGCAGCAGTCGAGCGCGATCGTCACCTCGTCGCGCAGGATGCCGACTTCGATGATGACTTCCTCTTCGGTTTCCGGAACGGTCTGTACGCGATAGGACGCTTTGAGCGATTCCACGATCGCTTTCTTTACAATGCTCTGACAGTCCGAAACGGAAAACAGCGTGCTCTTTGCGCTCTTGCCGTTGACATGGATGCGCGTTTTCGGCGTCAGATACCGTTTCCAGTCAATCGCTTTCGTTTGTTCGAACAGCGCTTCAAACGAATCGGCATGAAAGACCGCCACCGTCATCAGCAAGCGCTCCGCGGTGCGAAGCCACAGAAGCGCTTTTGTCATTTCCGTATATCCTCCGGAAAACTTCACGCGCGCGTCGAGCGTTTCCGTATCGAGAATGCCGAGCTTATGCAGTTGAAAAGCGACGGTCGATTCGAGCCCGATCTTCGCGGTTGCGATAAACTCCATTTACTGTTCCTCCGTCTTTCTGCTCAGCCTTGTCAAGATCCGCTTGATGGCGTTCTCCAGTCGTCTTGCGGAGACGTCATACGTCGCGCAGATGACTTCCGGCGCAATCGTCGTCGCATTCAGCGCGCCGACTCCCATCAGCACGAATGCAGCCGCCATCGCGTTTTCCTGCTCGCGGGTGATGTGCGGGTATCTGCCGTCTTCATAGGTGGACAGATAGTAGTAAAAGATTCGCAGGGAAACGTCGTTCAGATGCTGCGGAACTTCGATCTTGCGGAATGCGACGTTTTCATGCAGATACGCTTCAAAGGATTCGATCATGTCCAGAATGCTTTCGTAGCTGACCGGCAGATGCTCCGGAATCATCATCGGAGATACGACGCCGTACTGCCATGCGCCCTGATAGTAGAGCGAATACGGCGGCTTGGCTTCCATGCCGAGCAGCAACCCGAAGATGAACTGCTTGTCGCTGTCCGTCTGGTCGAAGCGGATCAGAAACGACCGCAACAGACGTTCCGCCATCGGATCCTCGACGAGCGACAGCATCTTTGCGGTGCCGCGCAGCGACGGCGACAGCGGACTGTACAGCGCCCAGATCAAAATGGAACGGAATTCCTTATCCTTCTCCCACGTTTTCTGCAGCGCTTCCACGCCTGCCGTTGCGATATCGCGGATTCTGCGCTGACGCACGACAGCTTCGCGAATCGGCACGTCGTAGTTGATCGACCAGTCGCGCTTGAATTCGGCTTCCCCGTCCTCCTTGATATGCCTGCGATAGTAGGATGCAACGCTGTCGTACTCGTTTCGCTTGACAAGGTCTTCATAGATCTGTTCGGCTTCGCGTTTTCTTCCGTGCACATAATAGCAGAACGCAAGCTGATGCAGCATCTCTTTATCGTACGGCAGCGAATCCCGCAGCAGTTCGAGCGCCTCCTGCGCGCGGTCGTATTCTTTCAGCTCCAGCAGAATCGGTGCAGAGTAACCGAGCTCCTCCGGCGAGCAGTCCTCGTCGATCAGAATCTTCTTCGATTGCATCAGCGCTTCCGTTTCCTGCTTCTGCACATGATAAATCAAAGCAAGCAGCGCATTGCCGCGCACGCTCCTGCTGTTGCGCTTGAACAGATTGAATAGGCGTTTCTTTGCTTCGTCGTACTCGCGCATGGTAAACAGCATCATTGCAATCTCCATGTCGAGCATTTCGCTGTTCTGGTACTTTTCGGACAGATTCAGAAGGATGTTCAGTCCGGTGTCGTCGTCGATTGAAAAGTGCTTCGCCTTCGCAAGATGAATCCCGTCCAGCAGCGCAATGTCCTCATCCTGCGTGAGCCCGATCTGCGCTTCGAGCTCCGGTTCGTCCTCGATCAATTCGAGCATGTCCAGTGCGCGATCGGCATACGGACCGTTCGGCTCTTTCTCAAGGCATACCTTGCAGCATTGCTTTGCGGCAAAGAACTCCTCAAGTCCCATGAAGTTGGATGCGATCCCGAACAAAACTTCGCCGGTCGGCTCTCCGACGCCGGACAGCGAGTTCAGAAGGACGGAAAGGCTCTCCTCAAACATGCGCATCCGGTGAAGCGCTTCGGCGAATGACAGCATATACTCGGAACGGCCTGGCTCCATCTCATAGGCTTTTCTGAGATATTGCTCGGCTGATTCGAGTTTCTCTTCCGCGAGGTATTTCGTGCCGCGTTGATAGTAAAACGCCGCGTTTTGCTGAAACGGGATGATGACTCCCGAATCGCGGTCGTCCTTCATTCACTCCTCCGTTGCGGTTGCTTCCCGTAAAAGCGCCTCAAGGTTTTCACGATCGAAATGATACTTCTTTTCGCAGAACTGGCAGGTCAGCTCGGCTTGTCCGTCCTGCTGCAGAATGTTCGTCAGTTCTTCTTTGCCGATCGACAGCAGGGCGCGTTCCAGCCGATCGCGCGTACAATCGCAGGAAAACGCCGGATGCTTCGTATCGGTGTATTCGACGTCCAACGTTCCGAACAAATCATCCAGAATCGCCTGCAGCGTTTCCCCCTCCGACAGTCTGCCGCCGAGTTCGGGGATCCGGTTAGCGATCGACATGACATGCTCGATCGCCTCGTTCGGACAGTTCGGCATCGTCTGGATCAAAAGCCCGCCAGCGCCGGTGACGAAACCGTCGGCCGCATTTTCGTGAACGCCGAGGTAGACGATCGACGGCTGCTGCTCGCTTGCCGTGAAGTACTGGGCAAAGTCCTCCGCGATCTCTCCGGAGATCAGGTTGCAGGTGCCGACATACGGCTCCTTCAGCCCCATATCGCGAATGACCGTCAGCTTGCCGCTGTTGCCGATGTAGCCGCGCACGTCAAGTTTTCCGTCCGCACGCAGCGGCAGTTCGATTTCCGGTTCGGTTGCGTAACCCTTCACGAGTCCCCCGTCTCTTCCGACGCATACCAGATTGCCGGAAGGGCCGTTGCCTGCAATGACTGTCGTGATCGTGTCGGTGCGGTTCTTCATCATGCTTGCGGCAATCGAAGTCATCAAAAGCTGACGACCGAGCGCCGCGGTTGCGACGCGCGACAGCCGATGCGTGCTTTGCGCCGTGCGAACGATTTCCGTTCCCGAAATTGCGGCGAAGCGGATGCTCCGGTTTTCGAGCATTCCGTGGATGATCAGATCTTCCGGCATGTCAGAGTCCCTTCCGCGCGACAAACTGGATGCGTTCGCTGTTGCCGTGTGCAGGTTCGTTCGAGAACGCGTGCAGTGCGCGGATGTCGGTAAATCCCGCCGATTCGAGCAGTACGGTCAATTCCGCAACCGAGTGCGCGCGCTGAATGTGTTTTTCCGAGAAGCGGTCGTAGTGTTCGCCGTCCTTCACAAAGCACGTCAGGTCCATTTCGCACAGTCTGCTCCGCTGATCGTACGTATTTTTCCAGATATATGCGTAGGTATCCGTCTCCTCCGTGAAGGTGTTGTTTCCGAGGATGATGCGGAGTTTATAGGTCGACGAGATATCGAACAGCAGCACGCCGTTCGGTCTGAGGCAGTCCGCGGCATGCTTGAAGAACGATTCAACGTCGTCGAGAGACGTCAGATAGTTGACGCCGTCGCACACGGAAATGAGCGCATCGATCGGTTTATGAATCTTGAGGTTTCGCATATCCTCGCAGATAAAGATGATCTCACGGCTTCCGGCCTTGAATGCGTTGTTGCGCGCTTCCATCAGCATCTCCGGCGAAACGTCGTTGCCGATCACGTGATACCCTCTCTTATGCAGCGCGATCGTCATGGCGCCGGTTCCGCACGCGCAGTCCATCACGTCGTGCGCGTTCGCTTCCTTCAGAAGCCCGTCAAGATAATCCGCCCACGCTTCGCGATCCACATCGTGCATCATCGCGTCGTAATACTTTGCAAATCTTCCGTATTGCATTTACTTGTCCTCCAATCCTTCGGCAAGCTTCATCAGCCTGTCCAGCCGATGATACATGCCCGATTTTTGTATTTCAGCCATATCGGCAAGTTCCTGGACCGTCGCATCCGGATGGCTCATCCTGAGCTGTGCCGCCTGCTGCAGGCTCGCCGGCAGCGAATGCAGTCCGTAATGCCGGTCGATCGCCGCAATCGCCGCTCTCTGGCGGATCGACGCGACAACCTGCTTGTCGAGGTTCGCCGTTTCGCAGTTGCTGGTGCGGTTGATATAGTTTCTCATATCCTTTTCGACGCGCACGTTTTCAAGTTGCATCGCCGCCACGTTTGCGCCGATCAGCGCCAGCATGCCGCTGACGTCGTCGCCCTCCTTGAGATACACAAGAAAGCGATCGTTTCTGCGAACCGACGTTCTTGCCGATATGTAGAACCCTTTCAAAAGCGTCGAAACGCTCTGCGCGACGCTCTGCGATCGAAAGATCAGCTCCAGGTGATAGCCGCGCTTCGGATCGACGCAGCTGCCGCTTCCGAGAAAACAGCCGCGCAAAAACGCGCGTGCGATCTCTTCGTCCGTAAACAGTTCTTTCGGCAGATCGGTCATGAGGCGCATGCCGGTTTCGGTCTGAACCATAGCGCCGGTTTCCTGCATCAGCCGTTCGATTTCCTTCCCGGAAAGCAGGACCTCGTAGAACGGCGTTCTGCGGTGTTCAACCTGTTTTTCCTCGACGATTGCATCGATCTCATAAAGGCTTGTCGCCATCGACGCGATGTGCTTTGCGACGTTGATGCTCTCGGTCCGGTAAAACAGCGCTTTGTTTCTCGAGATCCGAATTCCTCCGGCGGTCAGCGTCATTCCGCACAGCTGTGCAAGGCGCTGCTGCTCGTTTTTGACGCGAATCCGGATCAGTTCGTCCTTACATTCCGAAGAAAAGCTCATTCCTGCCTCTTTTCAAACCGTTGTTCGATGTCGTGCGCTTCGTGTACGATATCGCGATGATAGATGCGAACAGCCTGTCCCTTTGCGCGTAAACGCCTTGCCATCTCCTCCGCAGCCGCGACGGAACGGTGTCTGCCGCCCGTGCATCCGAAACAGACGCGAAGGATATGCTTTTCCTGCTTTTCAAACAGCGGAAGCATATCGAGAATGTTCTGTTCCAGTCGGTCAAAATAGGTCTGCACAAACGGCTGATGCAGCACAAATTCCTGTACTTCCGGATCGAGACCGGACAGATTTCGCATCGAATCGTAATAGAACGGATTCTCGACAAACCGCATGTCGACGACCATATCCGCATCGACGGGTACGCCGCGCTTATAGCCGAAGCTTGATAGCAAGACCGCCATCGGCGTGTCGTTGAAATCGGGGATCAGGTTTTCGATGAAGGACGAAAAATCCTTTGCTGCGATATCGCTGGTATCCATGTAGGATACGGCTTCGTCGCGAATCGCGGAGAGATAGCTGCGTTCCGCGCGCACGCCGGATTCCGCCTCGCCCGCTTCTCCGAGCGGATGGCGCTTTCTCGTTTCGTTATAGCGGCGTTTCAGCACGTCGTCGCGCGCGTCGAGGAACAGGATCGAATACGGGACGTCAATCTTTTTAATCTCCTCCAGAACCATTTCCGGACTTCTTGAAAGAAGGCTTTCGCGCGAATCGATCGTGACCGCCGCATGCTCGATCGGCGGGTTCGCGCTTTTGCACAGCGTAATGAACTCCGTAAGCATCGGAGAAGGCAGGTTGTCCACGCAGAAGAAACCGTATTCTTCCAGCGATTTCAGCGCGGTCGATTTTCCCGCGCCGCTCATGCCGGTCACAATCAGCAGCTGCATTTTGGTTCCTCCTTTCCGATTCGCTTGATTTCACACTCCAAAGATACGCCGGTCTGCTCCAGTACCGTTTGCTGCACATGCAGGATCAGCCGAGAGATCTCGCGTTCCGTTGCATGACCGTTGTTGACGATGAACCCGGCATGCTTCGGCGAAACCTGCGCGTCGCCGATCGCATAGCCTTTCAACCCGCATTGTTCGATCAGTGCGCCTGCAAAGTGTCCTTCCGGCCGCTTGAACGTGCTCCCCGCCGAAGGAACGGTCAGAGGCTGTTTCTCTCTGCGCTTTCGCATGCAGTCTTCCATCACCGATACAGCAGTTCCGTCGTCCGGTGAAAGCGCAAACTCGGCTTCCAACGCGATGCAGTCCGGAAAAGAGAAAGCGCTTTTGCGATATGAAAGATCGCCGTCGTTGACATCGATCCATGCATCGACGCCGTCTCGATAGACGCGAATGCGTCTCAGAATCTGTTTGATCTCGCCGCCGTATGCGCCTGCGTTCATGGCGCACGCGCCGCCGACGGAACCCGGAATCCCGGCAAGCCGCTCGAATCCGGACATGCCGTTTGCGACCGTCTCCCGCGCAAGCTGCATCAGGGACATTCCGCAGCAGACCGTAACGTGCGTTCCGAAATAGATCGGCGGATGCAGCGGCGTATCGAATCGAATCACAAGTCCGTCGTATCCTCCGTCGCTCGCAAGGATGTTCGTGCCTCTGCCGAGCAAAACAAACGGAAAACCGGCTTGTCTGCACAGGTCGACCGCACATTTGAGCGCATCGTAGGATTGCGGGCGCAGCATCAAAGCCGCGTCGCCGCCGACGTGAAAACTCGTCAGTTCGGACAGCGAAACGTGTTCGACGGCGCCGAGCGCAATCAATTCATTCCGGATGCGTGCAAAACTCCATACCATGTGTTAAGTATATCAAATAATCTTCGTCGATACAACACCTATCTGCGCAATTCCTCGAAACGTTTTTGAAACCGCGCAAGCGCTTCCGCGTCCCCGTTCCTTGCATTTCGGGCGTCCTGCGCCAAGGCATCGTACTGCTCGTACCACAGGAACGGATCGACCGTTCGGACCGTCTGATACACCTTACAAACCGGTTTCAGGATCGCTTCCGTCGCGGTATTCCGAATGTCGGTTCGCACGGAAAACAAGCCGAGCGCGGAGAGCTTTTCCTGCGCGGATTCGGAAAGCAGCCATTGAATGAACGACTGCAGAACCTCTGTTTTCTGCGCGTCCGTATCGCGATCGATCCCGATCCAGCAAACCGCGTCGGTGAAGTTGTCGATTGCGTCAAGCTGTGCTGACGCAAATCTGTCCTGATACCGCATCAGATCGCCCGCGCGACGCAGATCGAGGTACAGCGTATCCGCTTTTCGTTCTTCCGCGGTGTCCGCTGCTCCGCAGAGATATGCCGCAAGCACGTCGTTTGCATAGTATGTCTTTTGCGCGGAATCGGTGGGATTCCGTTCGAGCTTGACATACCCCGTGTAGCAATACGGAACACATCGGTCCGTACAGAACAGCCCTTCTCTGAGATCGCACGTTTCCGTCTCAACGTTTTTCAAAAGATCGGGATACAGAGAACCCGAGAAGAACGAGTACGCATCCGCGCGTCTGCCGTGCGTCATTCGTTCCGCGAACGTTTCCTCGCTCATTCCCTCCACGGCGATGCTCGATCCGCGATGCTTCTTTTCGTATTCGTCCGCCCGCTTTTGCAGCCAGCTTGTGAGGCTTCCGAGATACGGTCGATGACGCACGATATGATACATCGTAACGATGCCGCGGTACCGGTTTTCATCGCGGACAAAACGCGTATCGACAAACTGCTGCTTTGCGCCCAAGACCAGATACTTCGGCGTAAACAGCAGAAACAGAACAAGGATGACGCACAGAACGGTTTTACAGGTTTTCATGCTGTAAGGTATTCGACAAAAGACGAGCGTAATCAAGAAAGCTTGTCCGCTTTTGCAGAAGAACGCAAAGCGGATACGGCGAATATGTATAGGAACCCAAATCGGAGGTATGTCTATGGAATTGAATGCGCAAAAGCGCGGTCAGCGGCTGTTCGTGCAGCTTGCAGGCGAATTGGATCATCACAGTGCGGAGCAGACGCGGATCATGCTCGATACGCTGCTTCGCGATATTACGGTGCGGGAGCTGATTCTCGATCTCTCCGGCATGAGCTTTATGGACAGCGCGGGACTCGGCGTGATCCTCGGCAGATTCCGCAAGCTGTCGATGCGGGGAGGCAAGCTTGTCGTGAAAGGCATGAATGCGTCCGTCGACCGGATCTTTCAGATGTCCGGCTTATATGCGATCGTGGAACGGCAGTAGGAGGCGCGTATGTATAACGAAATGGAAATCCGGTTTTTATCGCTGTCCGGCAACGAAGGATTTGCCCGTGCCGTCGCGTCCGCCTTTGCGTCACAGATGAATCCGAGCATCGAAGCGCTGTCAGATATCCGCACCGCCGTGTCGGAGGCCGTGACAAACGCCATCATACACGGGTATGAACAAAGGGACGATCGTCTCGTCTGCATGCAGATGACGATCGATAACGATCTCCTGACCGTCACGGTACGCGACGACGGATGCGGGATCGACGACATCGAGCTTGCCCGAAAGCCGTTCTATACTTCCAAACCCGAACTGGAACGATCCGGTATGGGGTTCTCCGTCATGGAAGCATTCATGGACACGGTTTCGATCGTCTCCGAACCGCACAAGGGCACGACAATCACGATGCAGAAGCGCATCCGGCATGGAACCTGATCGTCTTGACTTTGCATCCGACGTTCTTGCGGCACAGCGCGGCGACGCCGCTGCCGAACAAAGGCTTGTTTCGGACAATCTGCCGCTTGTAACTGCGATCGCAAAGCGTTTTCTGAACCGCGGCGTGGAAATGGACGATCTTAAGCAGCTCGGTTCGATCGGATTGCTGAAAGCGATCAGGC
>JAEEGK010012546.1_pt1 | contig 19229 bp, 12 predicted proteins | sample 8958771 | NCBI WGS metagenome assembly JAEEGK01 (sample SAMN16246547, study PRJNA631951) | gut metagenome | biome: gut microbiome; feature: rumen; material: SC-attached | host: Bos | place: Iran: Karaj | collected 2018-10
TCCTCAAACTTTTTGCAAAAAGCCCAAAAAAATACCCCGGAAATATACCGAGGCAGGCGTAAAACCATATCGCAGGCCCAATCGAATTCCGAAATCCGAATAAAAGTTTTCTTTCTAAAGTTTTTATAAAGTTTAGAAATAGTTTATAATATCTTAATAAAATCTTCATCGTTTATTTATTACAAATTTATTTTTATTTTATTATTAAAAATTGTCAAATTATACAAAAAAAAGGCCACTGCATATAGCAGTGGCCCTGATATCTTACTTATTTTTTCTGAATTTTACTTCTCTTCAGCAGTGAAATAAACCCAGAATCCGTTTCCTTCGGTGTCGTTCTCATAATACTCTACAAAACCTACGCCGAAATCTTCGGTTCCTTCGGGAGCTTCGAATACAAGAGTTCCGGTTCTTGACTCGTTTACCTTGAGCTCATACTCGGAAGGGAACTGATCATCAAGTACAGACTCGGATACTTCGATGGGATATGCATAATCATCGTCACCATCGCCCCACTCAAGATCGAAATCCCAGTTGCTCATGGGAACTGTCTGACCAAAAGTGTTCTTAATGGTAATTTCTACAACTACAAGCTCATTTCCCTCTGCAGGAGTATATCCGCCGATCGCATCGGTGGTGTAATAAGCATCATCAATGCTGTAATTGAACCATGCGGTCTTCATGGTAGAACCCATTCTTCCCTCATAGTAATATGAACCGTCGTCAAGCTTGGTTGCAGTGATATCCTCGTCATTCTGAACCCAGTCGTCTCCTGCGCCTGCAATGCCGGTCTTACCGCATCCAGCAAGTGCAAGTACCATCATGGTGGTAAGTGCTGCTGCAAGTAATTTTTTCATAATATTCCTCCCTTTCAAAAGAATATGCCGGAGAAGTAAATCCCCGGCATATTGTATTTATGCAATCTTCGAAAAGTTATGTCTTCGAATTACTCGATGACAGTTGCAACTCTTCCTGATCCAACGGTACGTCCACCTTCTCTGATAGCGAAGGTAAGTCCCTGCTCCATAGCGATGGGGTGGATGAGCTCGATGGTCATCTCAACGTTGTCTCCGGGCATGCACATCTCGGTTCCTTCGGGAAGAGAGATAACGCCGGTAACGTCAGTTGTTCTGAAATAGAACTGAGGTCTGTAGTTGTTGAAGAAAGGAGTGTGACGTCCACCCTCGTCCTTGGTAAGAACGTAAACCTGTGCGGTAAACTTCTTGTGGCAAGTAACGGTTCCGGGCTTAGCAACAACCTGTCCACGCTCGATGTCTTTTCTGTCTACACCACGAAGGAGTGCTCCGATGTTGTCTCCGGCCTGAGCCTCGTCAAGCATCTTACGGAACATCTCGATACCGGTGATAACTGACTTGCCCTTCTCCTCCTTGATTCCAAGGATCTCAACTTCGTCGTTGAGGTGAAGAGTTCCTCTCTCTACACGGCCGGTAGCAACAGTTCCACGTCCGGTGATGGTGAATACGTCCTCGACAGGCATAAGGAAAGGCTTGTCGGTGTCACGCTGAGGATCGGGAATGTAAGAGTCAACGGTAGCCATAAGCTCCATGATCTTGTCTCCCCACTCGCCCATGGGATCTTCAAGAGCCTTAAGAGCGGAACCCTTGATGATAGGGCAATCCTTGAATCCGTACTCTTCAAGCTGCTCGGTAACTTCCATCTCAACGAGCTCGATAAGCTCAGGATCGTCAACCATGTCGCACTTGTTAAGGAATACTACGATGTAAGGAACGCCAACCTGTCTGGAAAGGAGGATGTGCTCCTTGGTCTGAGCCATAACACCGTCGGTAGCAGCTACTACGAGGATAGCGCCGTCCATCTGTGCAGCACCGGTGATCATGTTCTTAACGTAGTCAGCGTGGCCGGGGCAGTCAACGTGTGCATAGTGTCTGTTCTCGGTCTGATACTCAACGTGAGCGGTAGAGATGGTGATTCCTCTCTCTCTCTCTTCGGGAGCCTTATCGATGTTGCTGAAGTCGGTAGCAGTATTTCCTGAAACTCTCTCTGCAAGAACCTTGGTGATTGCAGCGGTCAGAGTGGTCTTACCATGGTCAACGTGGCCGATGGTACCAATGTTACAATGGGGTTTTGTTCTTTCAAACTTTTCTTTAGCCATTTCAACTTTCCTCCTGAAATGAAGTGTTTATACTGCGCCGTACGCTTGCGCCTACGGCGCCTGATTTCGTTACACGGCTAACCAATATTATATTAAATGATTATCCGTAATTCAAGCATTTTAGGGCTTTATTTGTCCTTGCCTGCAAGAACCTTCTCCTGAACATTCTTGGGAACGGGCTCGTACTTTTCGAAGAACATTGAGTAGTTACCACGGCCCTGGGTTCTGGAACGAAGGTCTGTTGAATATCCGAACATCTCTGCAAGAGGAACGTAAGCTTTAACCATCTTACCTCCGCCGATGTCTTCCATACCTTCAACACGGCCTCTTCTTGAGTTAAGGTCGCCGATTACGTCTCCCATGTACTCTTCGGGCATTGTAACCTCAACCTTCATGATGGGCTCAAGGAGAACGGGAGCAGCTTTCTGCATTGCTTCCTTGAATGCCATTGATCCGGCGATGTGGAATGCCATTTCCGAAGAGTCAACTTCGTGGTAGGATCCGTCGTAAACGTTAGCGTGAACGCCGAGTACGGGGAATCCGCCGAGAGTACCTGCCTGCATAGCTTCCTTGATACCGTCTCCGACTGCGGGTACATACTCCTTAGGAATAGCACCGCCGACGATGGTGGACTCAAAGAGAAGCTGAGGGGGCTCGTTGAGAAGGATGTTAGCCTTGGGATCGAACTCGAAGTGGTCGCAGTTAGCTTCCATGGGCTCGAACTTAACTTTACAGTGTCCGTACTGACCACGTCCGCCGGACTGCTTAGCATACTTCATATCAACGTCGCAAGGCTTGGTGATAGCTTCCTTGTATGCAACCTGAGGTGCACCAACGTTAGCCTCAACCTTGTACTCACGAAGAAGTCTGTCAACGATGATCTCGAGGTGAAGCTCACCCATACCTGCGATGATGGTCTGTCCGGTCTCGGTGTTGGTATGAGCTCTGAAAGTAGGATCTTCCTCAGCAAGCTTTGCAAGAGCGTCTGCCATCTTGTCCTGACCTGCTTTGGTCTTGGGCTCGATAGCAAGTTCGATAACGGGCTCGGGGAACTCCATGGACTCAAGGATGATAGGATGCTGCTCGTCGCAGATGGTATCACCGGTAGAGGTGGACTTGAAGCCTACTGCCGCAGCGATATCGCCGGAGAAAACTTCATCGAGCTCGGATCTCTTGTTAGCATGCATCTGAAGGATACGTCCGACTCTCTCTTTCTTACCCTTAGATGAGTTATATACGTATGAACCGGATTTAAGAGTTCCGGAATAAACTCTGAAGAACGCAAGTCTTCCTACGAAGGGATCGGAAATGATCTTGAATGCAAGAGCTGAGAAAGGCTCATCATCGGATGACTTTCTGGAAAGCTCATTTCCTTCTTCATCGGTACCGGTTGCATCAGCAATATCGGTGGGAGCGGGCATGAAGTCGATGACTGCGTCAAGGAGCTTCTGAATACCCTTGTTCTGATGTGCGGATCCGCAACATACAGGAACACCGGTGCTCTCGATGGTAGCCTTACGAAGTGCAGCCTTCATCTCGGGGATGGTAGGCTCTTCTCCGTCAAGGTACTTCATCATGAGGTCGTCATCAAACTCACAGATCTGCTCAACGAGCTTGGTGTGCCACTCATCTGCCTCAGCCTGCATATCCTCGGGGATATCGGTGATGGAGATGTCCTCACCCTTGCTGTCGTTATAGATGTAAGCCTTCATCTCGAAGAGGTCGATGATTCCCTTGAAGTAATCTTCCTTACCGATGGGGAGCTCGATAACAACGGGGTTCTTGCCCAGCTTGGTACGGATCTCCTTAACGGTGTTCATGAAGTTTGCTCCGAGGATGTCCATCTTGTTGACAAAAGCCATTCTCGGTACGTGATAGGTGTCAGCCTGTCTCCATACGTTCTCGGACTGGGGCTCAACACCACCCTTAGCGTCAAATACACCTACTGCGCCGTCGAGGACTCTGAGTGATCTCTCAACCTCTACGGTGAAGTCAACGTGACCCGGGGTATCAATGATGTTGATACGATGCTCAAGGGCACCGGGCTGAGTCTTGCAGTTCTCCTGGTGAGTCCAGTGACAGGTAGTAGCTGCAGAAGTAATGGTAATACCTCTCTCCTGCTCCTGCTCCATGTAGTCCATGGTAGCGGTTCCTTCATAAGTCTCACCGATCTTGTAGTTAACGCCGGTATAATAAAGAATTCTCTCGGTAAGAGTGGTCTTACCTGCATCGATATGCGCCATGATACCGATGTTTCTTGTTCTCTCGAGGGGATATTGTCTCTCTGCCATTTATATTCCCTCCTTAAAAACGATAATGCGCAAACGCCTTGTTTGCCTCGGCCATCTTGTGCATATCTTCCTTACGCTTTACAGCACCTCCGGTGTTGTTTGAAGCATCGAGGATCTCGTTAGCGAGTCTCTCGATCATGGTCTTCTCTCCACGCTTGCGAGCAAACATGGTAAGCCATCTTAAGCCGAGGGTCTGTCTTCTCTCGGGCTTTACTTCAAGAGGAACCTGGTAGGTTGCTCCGCCGACTCTTCTTGCCTTACACTCCAAAGTAGGCATGATGTTGTTCATAGCTGCCTGGAATACTTCAAGTGCGGGCTTGCCGGACTTTTCTTCAACTTCTGCAAATGCTCCGTAAACGATCTTCTGGGCTACGCCCTTCTTACCGTCGATCATGACATTGTTTACCAGCTTGGTAACGATCTTGTCATTGTACAAAGGATCTGCAAGAACGTCTCTTTTTGCAATATGTCCTTTTCTTGGCACGTTACTTCCCTCCTTAACAAATTAAGTTAACTCATCGGTACTCACATGTGTTTCCCCAAGTGTTCGTGCGGACGATTGGTTCGTATCTTTATATAAAAGATGAACTTCTTACATTCCAACACTAATTCTCAGTTACGTTTTTGTATTTACCGAAAACCCTTGCCTCACAAGAAATTATTTCTTGTCAGCCTTAGGTCTCTTGGCACCGTACTTGGAACGGGCCTGTCTGCGGTTTGCCACGCCTGCGGTATCAAGGGTTCCACGGATGATGTGATATCTGGTACCGGGAAGATCCTTAACACGTCCGCCACGGATCAGCACTACAGAGTGCTCCTGGAGATTATGTCCTTCACCGGGAATGTAGCTGGTAACTTCAATTCCGTTGGAGAGACGTACTCTCGCGATCTTACGAAGTGCGGAGTTAGGCTTCTTAGGGGTTGCAGTCTTAACAGCGGTACATACGCCACGCTTCTGGGGAGATGAATTCTCAACAGCCTTCTTGTGAAGAGAGTTGAAGCTTCTCTGAAGAGCGGGAGCGGTAGACTTCTTAACGCTGGTCTGACGGCCCTTTCTTACTAACTGGTTAAATGTGGGCATTTCGTTCACCTTTCCTTTCTTAATATTTACGTTTATCAAAGGTTACTGCGCCGTAAGGGCATAGTAAGTCCTTTGTACGCACGCTAAAATAGTATATGTGCTGTGAATCCCTTTGTCAAACATTATTTTGTCGAATTGATAACAGGTACTATATATGGTATAATCTGCCCTGTTGAATTAGATATTTAGATCTGAAAGGAGATCATATACTATGGGTATTCTTGGCAACCTTATCATGGATCTTGTTATCGGAGCTCTGTGCGGATTCCTTGCGGGAGTCATCATGAAGAGCAAAAACGGCCTTTTGATCAATATAATCCTCGGCATCATCGGCGGCGTTGTAGGCGGAGCGATCTTCAGCGTACTCGGCTTTGCGGCAACAAACATCTTTGGAACCATCATCTGCGGTGTCATCGGTTCCTGCATCCTCATCGCCGTATTCAGACTTCTGAGAAAATAAACCGCATAAATCCAAAAAAGAACCGCTTCGCTCTTGTTTCGAGTGAAGCGGTATTTTTATGCGTATCGTTCGATCTATTTATCTATCTCTTTGAGATATCTTCTGAGTGCGTCTCTCCAGTCCGGAAGAGGCTCAAAACCGTTCTTTACAAGCTTACTCTTATCAAGTCTCGAGTTAAAAGGTCTTGCCGCCTTGCTGAGGCCGTATTCGGCCGTGGTGACTCTCTTGATAACAGTCTTCTTACCAGCTTCCTGCATGATTGCTTCCGCAAAATCGGCCCATGATATATATCCGCCTTCATTGGTTGCGTGATATGTTCCGTATTTGTCTGTAAGGATCATATCAACAAGAAGTCTGGACAGGTCATATGTATAGGTGGGGGTTCCGATCTGGTCGCATACTACGGAGAGCTCATCATGAGTCTCGGATAGTCTGAGCATGGTTGCTATGAAATTCTTGCCGTTAAGGCCAAATACCCATGCGATACGGACGATAAAATATTTCTCCAGTTTCTCTCTTACCGCAAGTTCTCCGCCGAGCTTGGATTTTCCGTATACGGAAAGAGGAGCATAGTCCGTGCAGTCCGGATCCCAGGGAGTATCACCCTGTCCGTCAAATACATAATCGGTACTGAGGTATAACATCTTGGCACCTGTCTTCGCACAGGCATCCGCGATATTTGCGGTTCCTTTTACATTGACCGCTTCTACGATATCCTTCTTATCCTCATCCTCCGCAGCATCTACCGCAGTCCATGCGGCGCAGTGAATGACCGCATCGGGAGCATAGTCTCCTATGACCTTAAGCACGGCATCCCCATCGGTGATATCAAGAGATACATAAGGAGCGGTGGTTGCCGCACTTCCGTCCTGCACACCGCTGTATGCGGGCTGGATGTCGGATCCCATGCACTCAATATTTCTCTTTGAAAGTTCATTTATCAGATCGTGGCCAAGCTGTCCGCTTGCACCGGTTACAAATACTTTCATTGCTTTCTCCCGAATAGATATTTTGTCTGAGACCTATTTATTATATAAAAAAACTTCCCTAAATGCACGTTCCCGGCACAGGATTTTACCTGTGCCGGGAACGATTGGTTTAATATTTTCGGATCATTCTGCGTCGTTATTCTCAGCAACCTCTGCCTCAGCCTGAGCGCTTTCGAATACTTCTTCGGCTTTCTGAGCTTCATTGACGGAGTTCTTGTTGTTAAGATCGGTCGAAAGAGAAATGGTTCTGTATCTCTTAAGTCCTGTACCTGCAGGAATGAGCTTACCGATGATGACGTTCTCCTTAAGTCCGATAAGGGGATCGGTCTTTCCTTTGATGGCTGCATCGGTGAGAACCTTGGTGGTCTCCTGGAATGATGCTGCAGACATGAAGGAATCGGTTGCAAGTGCTGCCTTGGTAATACCGAGGATGATGGGAGTTGACTCTATGAGCTTCTTACCCTCAGCTGCAAGCTGTTCGTTGATCTCATCGAGGTCAAGCTTGTCGATCTGAGTTCCGGCAAGGAGCTGGGTGTCACCGGGATCATCGATGCGGACCTTGCGGAGCATCTGACGAACGAGGACTTCGATATGCTTATCGGCAATATCAACACCCTGCAGACGGTAAACTCTCTGTACCTCTTTGAGGAGGTAATCCTGTACGGATCTGATTCCCTTGATCTTAAGAAGATCGTGGGGATCGATACTACCTTCGGTAAGATAATCACCGGCCTCAACGTGCTGGCCTTCCTCTACCTTAAGGCTTGAACCGAACTTGGCAAGATAATCTCTCTTCTCGCCGGTCTCGGTATTTTCAACATAGATCTTTCTGGATCTCTTGATATCTTCGATCTTGGTGATAACACCGTCGATCTCAGAGATGATCGCAAGTCCCTTGGGCTTTCTTGCTTCGAAGAGCTCTTCGACTCTGGGAAGACCCTGTGTAATATCGCTTCCTGCGACACCACCGGTGTGGAATGTTCTCATGGTAAGCTGTGTACCGGGCTCACCGATGGACTGTGCTGCGATGATACCTACAGCCTCACCGATCTGAACCTTCTCACCTGTTGCCATGTTAGCACCGTAGCACTTAGCACAGATACCGTTCTTGCAACGGCAGGTAAGGATGGTACGGATCCTGACCTTATCGATGGGCTTTCCGTCTCCGCCTACGCCGCTCTCCATGATGCGCTCTGCTCTTGCGGGAGTGATCATGTGATTTGCCTTAACAATGATGTTGCCATCCTTGTCCTTGATATCAACGCAGGTGGTACGTCCTACGAGTCTGTCCTTAAGCTTCTCGATGGTTTCTTTACCGTCCATGAAAGCCTTAACGCTCATGCCGGGGATCTCATCTCTGCCAACGGAGCAGTCCTCTTCCTGAATAACAAGCTGCTGTGATACGTCAACCATTCGTCTGGTGAGGTATCCGGAGTCAGCGGTACGAAGTGCGGTATCGGAGAGACCTTTACGAGCACCGTGTGCTGACATGAAGTATTCCAGAACGTCAAGTCCTTCACGGAAGTTTGACTTAATGGGAAGCTCGATGGTGTGTCCTGATGTATCCGCCATGAGTCCACGCATTCCGGCAAGCTGCTTGATCTGCTGATTGGAACCACGGGCTCCGGAGTCAGCCATCATGAAGATGTTGTTGTATTTGTCGAGTCCGTCGAGAAGTGCCTTGGTAAGTTCCTTATCGGTCTTGTTCCAGACTTCGATAACGGATCTGTATCTCTCGGGCTCGGTGATAAGTCCGCGATGATAGTTAAGTGCGAGCTTGTCAACGGTCTCCTGAGCCTTTGCAAGAAGTTCCTGCTTCTGAGCAGGTACGGTCATATCCGAAATGGATACGGTCATTGCAGCTCTGGTGGAGAACTTATATCCGATAGCCTTAACATCGTCAAGAACCTCAGCGGTCTTAAAGATTCCGTGTGTATTAATGACTTTCTCGAGGATCTGCTTAAGCTGCTTCTTTCCTACGAGGAAATCAATCTCGGGCTTGAGGAAATCTTCGGGATTGGTTCTGTCAACGTATCCGAGATCCTGAGGAAGGATCTCATTGAAGTAAAGTCTTCCGAGAGTGGTATCTACCATTCCGGTAACTTCTTCTCCCTTAGAGTTCTTCTTGGTTACTCTTACATGGATCTTGGTATGAAGAGTAATGATTCCGTTCTCATATGCAAGGATAGCTTCGTTCATATCCTTGTATGAATTGCCTTCACCCTTCTCGCCGGGTCTTTCCTGAGTCAGGTAATAGATACCAAGTACCATATCCTGTGAAGGAACGGCTACGGGGCCTCCGTCCGAAGGCTTAAGAAGGTTGTTGGGAGAGAGCAGTAAGAATCTGCACTCTGCCTGAGCCTCTGCGGAGAGAGGAAGGTGTACTGCCATCTGGTCTCCGTCGAAGTCTGCGTTGAACGCGGTACATACGAGGGGATGAAGCTTAATAGCCTTACCTTCTACGAGAATGGGCTCAAATGCCTGAATTCCGAGTCTGTGAAGGGTAGGAGCACGGTTGAGCATAACGGGATGCTCTCTGATGACGTCCTCGAGGACGTCCCATACCTTGTCGTCCCAACGCTCGACAAGCTTCTTGGCATTCTTGATATTCTGGCTTATGCCACGTCCTACAAGCTCTTTCATAACGAAGGGCTTGAAGAGCTCAAGTGCCATCTCCTTGGGAAGACCGCACTGATAGATCTTGAGTTCGGGTCCTACGACGATAACGGAACGTCCGGAATAGTCAACACGCTTTCCGAGAAGGTTCTGACGGAAACGTCCTGCCTTACCCTTGAGCATATCGGAAAGAGACTTAAGGGGTCTGTTTCCGGGGCCGGTTACGGGGCGCCCTCTTCTGCCGTTATCGATAAGGGCATCAACTGCCTCCTGGAGCATTCTCTTCTCGTTTCTGACAATGATGTCAGGTGCGCCGAGCTCGATGAGTCTCTTGAGACGGTTGTTCCTGTTGATGATACGACGATACAGATCGTTGAGATCTGAGGTAGCAAATCTGCCGCCGTCGAGCTGTACCATTGCACGAAGCTCGGGGGGGATTACGGGAAGTGCATCCATGATCATCCACTCGGGCTTGTTGCCTGACTCACAGAAAGCTTCGACAACTTCGAGTCTCTTGATGATATGAGCACGCTTCTGTCCGCTGGACTCAGCAAGGTCTGCTCTTAAGGTACTTCTCTCCTCGTCGAGATTAACCTCGGCAAGAAGCTCTTTAACTGCCTCTGCACCCATTCCGACGCGGAAGTTCTGACCGAACTCCTCTCTTGCGTCCTGATACTCCTTCTCGGAAAGAAGCTGCTTCTTCTCGAGAGAAGTCTCACCGGGATCGAGGACTATGTATGATGCAAAATAGATAACTTTCTCAAGCTGTCTGGGTGACATATCAAGGATAAGTCCCATACGGCTGGGAATACCCTTGAAGTACCAGATATGTGATACGGGAGCTGCAAGTTCGATATGACCCATGCGCTCACGTCTGACGCTTGACTTTGTAACTTCGACTCCGCACTTATCGCAGACGATACCCTTGAAACGGATCTTCTTATACTTGCCGCAGTGGCACTCCCAGTCCTTGCTGGGTCCGAAGATTCTTTCGCAGAAGAGACCGTCTCTTTCGGGCTTGAGTGTTCTGTAGTTGATGGTCTCGGGCTTGGTAACCTCGCCGTGTGACCACTCCCTGATCTTCTCAGGGGAAGCAAGTCCGATCTTGATGGAATCAAATGTTACAGGCTGATATGACTCATTTATTGATTCAGGCATCTGATGATACTCCTTTTTTAAGCATTGACAGATTTACGGTAACAGCCGTTTAAACGGATCAGATCTCATCGTCCGAAAAATCATCTTCGTCAAATGAATCGTCTAAGTCATCCACGGTTTCGAGCTCTTCATTCTCGTTGAATTCCTGTGTCTGATATCCGTTAGCGGCAAACTTATCGCCTTCCCTGTCGGAAGTCGAAGTTCTGTCGCCTTCCATTACCGAGCGATAATCGGTCTCGCCGTAGTCAACGTTCTCTTTGAGTTCAACCTCGCTTCCGTTCTCATCAAGTACCTTCATGTCGAGTCCGAGTGACTGGAGCTCCTTGAGAAGGACTTTGAATGATTCGGGAATACCTGCAGCAGGTACGTTCTGGCCCTTGATGATCGCTTCGTAGGTCTTAACACGTCCGAGAATATCATCGGACTTGACTGTCAGGATCTCCTGGAGAGTATAGGATGCACCATATGCCTCCAGAGCCCAAACTTCCATTTCTCCGAAACGCTGTCCGCCGAACTGTGCCTTACCGCCGAGAGGCTGCTGTGTAACAAGGCTGTACGGGCCGGTTGAACGAGCGTGGATCTTATCATCAACCAGATGGTGAAGTTTCAGGTAGTGCATGTGTCCGATGGTAACGGGGCCGTCGAAATACTCACCTGTACGTCCGTCACGGAGACGAACCTTACCGTCTGCATTGATGGGAACTCCTTCCCAAAGCTTACGGTGATCTCTGTGCTCGGAGAGGTATTCGTAAACGCCCTTGTCGAGATCGGCCTTGTGAAGTGATGAGAAATCACCCTTTCCGTTCTCTACCCAGGTCTCGTACTTCTTACCGTACTTATCGGGATCTTCGCTCTTCTTCTCCCAATCCTTGACTTCCTTCTCATCGAAAGGAAGATTTACGTAATCGTTGGCAAGCCCCAGAGTAGCGGTGATATCGGCCTCGGTAGCTCCGTCAAAGATAGGAGTTGCTACGTTGAATCCGAGCGCCTTGGCTGCAAGGGACAGATGAATCTCAAGGACCTGTCCGATGTTCATACGGGAAGGAACGCCCAGAGGATTGAGTACGATATCAAGAGGTCTTCCGTTGGGAAGGAAAGGCATATCCTCTACGGGAAGAACGCGGGAAACGACACCCTTGTTTCCGTGACGACCTGCCATCTTATCACCGACGGAGATCTTTCTCTTCTGTGCAATATAAACTCTAACCGACATATTTACTCCGGGTGAAAGCTCATCGCTGTTCTCCTTGGTAAATACCTTGGTATCAATAACCGTTCCGTATTCTCCGTGAGGAACCTTAAGGGAAGTATCTCTTACTTCTCTTGCCTTCTCGCCGAAGATCGCACGAAGCAATCTTTCCTCTGCGGTAAGTTCGGTTTCTCCCTTGGGAGTAACACGTCCTACAAGAATGTCACCGGCTCTGACCTGAGCACCGATACGGATGATTCCGCGCTCGTCGAGATCCTTGAGAGCTTCCTCACCTACACCGTGAACATCACGGGTGATCTCTTCGGGTCCGAGCTTGGTGTCACGTGCTTCTGCTTCATACTCCTCGATATGGATGGAGGTATAAACATCTTCACGAACAAGACGCTCTGAGATAAGTACAGCGTCCTCGTAGTTATAACCTTCCCAGGTCATGAATCCGATGAGAGGATTCTTGCCGAGTCCGAGTTCACCGTGATAAGTGGAAGGACCGTCGGCGATAACCTCGCCCTTGAAGATCTTCTCACCCTTCTCAACGATAGGTCTCTGGTTGTAGCAGTTGCCCTGGTTGGAACGTGCAAACTTGCTTACTTTATATTCAACATCGGTTCCGTCATCATTCTTAACTTTGATGATGGTGGAATCAACGTATGTAACGGTTCCGTTCTCTTTAGCGACTACGCAGACACCTGAGTCTACTGCGGTCTTAACTTCCATACCGGTTCCTACTGCGGGAGCATCGGTGGTCATGAGAGGAACTGCCTGTCTCTGCATGTTCGATCCCATCAGTGCACGGTTAGCGTCGTCATTCTGAAGGAAAGGAATGAGTGCGGTAGCAACGGAGAAGACCATCTTAGGCGAAACGTCCATGTAGTCGAAACGTGCCTTGGGATATTCCTGGGTCTCATCTCTGTGACGGCCGGAAACGTACTTCTTTACGAAGTGGCCTTCCTCATCAAGCTGCTCGTTAGCCTGAGCAACATAGTAGTTGTCCTCTTCGTCAGCAGTCATGTAAACAACGGTATCGGTAACTCTGGGGTTCTCGGGATCGCTCTTGTCGACCTTTCTGTAAGGAGCCTCAACGAATCCGTATTCGTTGATACGTGCATAGCTTGCAAGGGAGTTGATGAGTCCGATGTTGGGACCTTCGGGGGTCTCAATGGGACACATTCTTCCGTAGTGCGAATAATGAACGTCTCGAACTTCGAATCCTGCACGATCTCTGGAAAGACCGCCGGGTCCGAGTGCGGAAAGACGTCTCTTGTGAGTAAGCTCACCGAGAGGGTTATTCTGGTCCATGAACTGAGACAGCTGTGAAGATCCGAAGAACTCCTTAACTGCTGCGGTTACGGGCTTGATATTGATAAGGCTCTGAGGAGTTACGTCCTCAGCGTCATGTGTGCTCATTCTCTCTCTTACCACACGCTCGAGTCTGGAAAGACCGATACGGTACTGGTTCTGGAGAAGTTCACCTACGGCTCTGATACGACGGTTTCCGAGATGGTCGATATCATCATCGTGTCCGATGCCGTACTCAAGGTGCATGTTGTAGTTGATGGATGCAAAGATATCATCCTTGGTGATGTGCTTGGGAACAAGTCTCTGGACATTTCCTCTGATGGCACGAGAAAGCTCCTCGGGATCATCTCCGTAAGTATCGAGGATCTCTCTGAGCACGGGATAATAAACTCTCTCCTTGATTCCGAAATCCTTGGGATCGCAATCAACAAAGTGAGACAGGTCAACCATCATGTTGGAGAGAACTCTCTCGTTCTTCTCCTCGGTCTGAATCACAACATACTCAACAGCGGAATCCTGAATGGTATCCGCAAGTTCTGCGGTTACGGTGGTTCCTGCCGCAGCGATGACTTCACCGGTAAGAGGATCGATTACATCCTCTGCAAGGATGTGATCTCTGATACGGTTCTTGAGAGCCATCTTCTTGTTGAACTTGTAACGGCCTACTCTTGCAAGGTCGTATCTCTTGGGCTCGAAGAAAAGTCTTCTCAGATCGTTCTCGGCGTTCTCTTTATTAATGATGTCGCCGGGGCTGATCTTCTTATACAACTCATGAAGTCCGCCTTCATAGCTTCCCTCGGGGTTCTCGGGAGTGATGGATGCGTCCTTCTTAAAGGTCTCTTCAAGTTTGATCTCTTCGCCGAATTTCTCGATGATCTCGGTGTTGGTTCCGAGTCCGAGAGCACGCAAAAGAATGGTCACAGGAACCTTACGGGTCCTGTCGACACGAACATAGAATACATCATTGGCATCGGTCTCATACTCAAGCCATGCACCACGGTTGGGGATAACCTGGCATGAGAAGAGTTCCTTACCTACTTTATCATTTGAAATCCCGTAATACATTCCGGGAGAACGTACAAGCTGAGAAACGATGACACGCTCCGCACCGTTTATAACAAACGTGCCGGTATCAGTCATAATGGGAAGATCTCCCATGAATATCTCATACTCCTGAATGTTCTTGTCTTCATTACTGTGAAGACGTACGGTCACGAACAAAGGAGCCGAATAAGTCGTATCCCTCTCCTTGCACTCTTCTATTGTATACTTTGCTTCTTTGGTCTTGAGTTCATGTCTGACAAACTCAAGGCTGAGTGCACCCGAGAAGTCCTCGATGGGAGATATATCATCGAAAGCTTCCTTGAGGCCTTCCTCAAGAAACCATTTATAGGAGTTCGTCTGAACTTCTATAAGATTGGGCATTTCAAGTACCTCGCCACGTCTCGCGTAGCTCATACGCATGGCTTTGGCACTCTGCTCCGGGCGGATCCTGTTCTTACTCATTGACACTTTCACCCCGTTCTTTCTGTTGACTTTTTCCGGTTTATGCGCAGCCCTTTTTTTGCCGTGCAAAAAAAGAGCTCGTCGCAGAAACGTGCATCATCCATAGTATCATTATGAATTCAAGCGGTCAAGTGGATTTTTAAAAGATTTTCCAAAAATTTTGAGGCCCCCTTTCGGGGGCCATAAGAAAACACGTTATTACTCCGCTCTGATGGCAGCAAGAGGCGAGAGCTTCATAGCCCTCAGCGAAGGAAGGAATCCCGCAAGCATTGCGATAAGAGCGGCAAATACGATGGCCACAAGCGCGAGCCATGGCGGAATTACCGAAAGATTGACGCCATCCTCATACATCATAGATCCGAGACCCAATACGTTATTCATCACATAAGATATACCGTACGACAACGCGATACCTATACCGCCTCCGATAAATCCGATATATCCCGCTTCTACAAGAAACAGGAACTGTATATCCCTGATACGGCATCCGATAACCTTCATGATACCGATCTCCTTGGTTCTCTCATAGATAGACATCATCATCGTATTCGTAATTCCGATGGCAGCTACGAACAAAGAGATTCCTCCGATACCTCCGAGTACCGCCTGGATAATGTTCATGATCTGCATGTCGGACTGAATCCACTCCGCATTGGAATATGCATTATATCCCATATCGGATATGATCTGCTGGATCTGCGTTACATTGTCCATTTCATCGACATTAACGGTAACAGTCGAATAAAACAGCTGTTTATAAGGCTTTCCGTTTTTTCTGGTGGGCTGTCCGGGAATGACTCTTCCCTTAAACTCTCTCTGAAGAACTTCCTTCAACGCATCTATGTCACAGTAAATACTATACGAATCCGCATTCCACTCACCGGGTTCACCGGCAAATATCCCGGCCGTTTCGACTATATACTTCTTAGGAGCTGCCACAGGTGCAGAATCCCCCGAAGGATATTTGGCAGCGTAATACTTCTCGGTATCGAAAATTACAAAAACCTGATCATTCATCAAGTCCATATTGGGAAGTTCTCCCGAATCCCAATATTCATACGTGTTTGTCCTGGTGTTCATGAAATCGGCAGGAATCATATTTCCGTATAAAAGCTGAAGTTCTCCCCCTTCTACGGGAATGCTTCCCCGTCCGAGAGATTCGGCTTTTTCCTCCAGAACACTGCGGCTCACGCCCTGAATCGTAAAGTTTCCTTCGTAAATACCGCACTTGATGATGACCTGAGCCTGAAGACATGGATCAACACCTGTTACATGTTCCATGGCTCCAAATTCCTCAACCTTTGCATCCGTAAGGAGTGTTTCTTCGGGATCTTTATCCTTGGCAGAATCATCATATCTTCCGGGACTTGATACTTCAACGCTCTTAAGTCCGCCGTACGATTCAAGTTCTGACATAAGAGCCGATTTCATGCCGATACCGAGGGAAAGCATGACAACTATGGAAGTTGTTCCTATAACAACTCCCATGATCGTCAGAATGGTACGAACTTTTCTTTTAAACAGACTCTCCAGACTCATCCGGAGAAGATCGATAATACTCATCTATTCTTCAGCCTTTTATATCACTCAAAATCATCGTCATCGAATGAATCAAGCATCTTCTTTGCTTTGCGTTTCTTTACTATAAGTCTCCAAGCCACGATTCCTACGATTGCAAGGATCACTATGGTGATCACAATGGGCTTCCAATGGACTCCGCCCTGTTCCTCTTCATACATGCCGTCTTCACCGTAAAAACCGTCGTCATATCCCCAATCATCTTCAGGAACATATGCTTCCATTACAAACAGTTTTATCTCTTTTTCAATATAAGAAACATTACCTGCTTCATCTTCGTAAGAAACTCTTGCGATGATGATTCCGTCATCCATGGTGGGAGCGATACCCGTAACCATAGCATCAACATTTCCCGTTGCTCCGGGCTCAAGCTTTCCGAGGAAAGTGGAACCGCCTTCAACACTGTCAGCTATGAAATCAACCTGAACATTGTAAAGAGTGGTCTTTCCCTTGTTATAAACAGGGAACATGATATTAGACTGATTTCCGACTTCAATAGATTCGGGAAGGATCTCTACTTCACCGGTATCGATCCTGGCTTCCTGCTTGACGGGAATTGAGATATTTGAAGTCATTGTGTACGGATTCTTCTCACTGTCTTCGTATGCCGCATTCAGTGTGATGACATAAGGTTTCTGCATCAGATCGCTTCTGGCGGTCATCTCTATGGAGATATTGGAAGTAGCTCCGGGAGTTATTGAAGGAACAAACACCGTAGCGGAACCTGATGTGGGAAGGAACGCTTCGTATGTTGTCTCGTTGTTGTTACCTTCTTTTGCCGCAGCAAGATCAAACTGAATGTTTGAAACTGCGGTTACCATTGAAGTGTTCTGAACAGAGATAGTAAGTTTGAAGGTATCACCCGCATATACAACTTCGGGATCGGTCTTAAATCCTGTTACGATGATCCTGGGAGTTGAAACCTTGTCGTCCTTTTCGGCACTTTCACTGAGGCTTCCGGCACCGGGTGCACCGTTGATATGGATATAGGTGGTGATGGTAGTCTTCTCCGCAGATCCTCCGCGATAATAAAGAACATCAAAGGTCAGAGGATATGTTCCGGTCTTCGCATCCTTGGAAACAAGGAATACCCATGTTGCATTCTGCGCAAGAGTATGTGCTGTGTGAATGTCACTTGATGCCTGAATCTTGGGAATAACAAGAGCATTGGATGCGGTTGTTATCTCGAAGGGCCACTTATTGATGTCGGTGCTTTCCTGAGGAGTAATGACCACATCGGTAACATCGGATTTTCCGAGGTTGATAAGTGAAAGTGTAAGATATGTATACTCTCCGTAATTAGCGGATGTAACTATGGAGTTGTTATTGATGAAAAGGAAGTCCTGAGTGTTTGAATATGAAGTGGGCTTCTGTGCGGCAACGGAATCCATCCTGCCTGCAATATCGTTGACGTAATTGATAAGTCTTGCAACGGTCAGCGAATTATTAGCGATGTAAACATTTGCTTCATACCAGGTATCTTCCAGCTTCTGGGTGATCTCGGGAGCAAGCCCCTGAACACTTGAATTCTTGATATTGTCCTTGTAGGTGATCAGGTAGCTGTAAGCATCCTGTCTGTCTGCATCGGTGATGATGTCATTACCGCTTGCATGAACGGTTCTGAGATAGGAGGTACCGAATCCCGATCCTCCCGCAATATAACTGCCGGAATCATTACCCGATACATCATTTGCCGCTTTGACAGGCATTGCACCCATAAGTGCAAGGATCATTATTGCAGAGATTGTTGCGATTAAACGAATACTTATTGATTTAATATTGTTGATTTTCATATAGATTGATCTCCTCACCGGGTACTGCCAATGTTCCGCCCGGATAATAACCGGCTTCAGCTTCTACCTCATTAATCTGCGCGCCGCCGGGATGTTCGTCGATTCCGATTATCTTGCCGTCGCGTATATGTATTACTTTATCTCCGAAAGATGCCAGATAATTATCATGTGTTACCATTACCATTGTCTGGCCCTTTTCATGAACGATTCTCTGCATCAGCTTGAGAACTTCAAGCGTCGTATTGGAGTCGAGGTTTCCCGTTGGCTCGTCCGCAAAAACAATCTCCGGATCCACAACCAGTGCTCTTGCTATACCGACTCTTTGCTGCTGTCCTCCGGACATCTGTCCCGGTCTGTGATTCATGAACTTCCCGAGTCCTACGAGTTTTAGCATCCGTCTTGCTTTCTTTTCCCTGATGGCTTTGGGCACTCCCTGGAAAGTCAGTGGCAAAGCCACATTTTCCACCGCCGTCAGGTTAGGCATCAGATTGTATGACTGAAAAATAAACCCGACATGCTCCTGCCTGAATACAACAAGCTTGGCTTCATTCTTTTTCTCAATGTGTTCACCGGCTATTATTATCTCTCCCCTTGTGGGAGGTTCAAGACCGGCCATCATGTTTAAAAGAGTTGATTTACCCGAACCGGAAGTTCCGACTATACAGCAGAACTCTCCTTTTGAGATGGAGAAGTCAACGCCGTTAAGTGCTTTGACTTTGTTCTCACCTATACGGTAGATCTTATATAGATTTTTAACCTGAATAACAGGCCTTTCCATAGAATAATTCTCCGAACTGTATTAATACGTTTAACACACCTTGTTCATGATAACACACAAGTAAAAAAAGGCAATGATATTAAACAAATCATAAAGAGTTTAAATCTATCTTAATAATTTACGTATCACTCCCATCCCATAGACGGGCTCGGCATCCGCAAAGTCACACTTCGTAAAATAAAAAAACAGGGACGCTTAAAGCGTCCCTGTAAGATATTAAAGATATCGGATTACTTAAGGGTAACCTTTGCTCCAACTTCCTCGAGCTTCTTCTTGATATCCTCAGCCTCTGCCTTAGCAGCTGCCTCTTTGATAACCTTGGGAGCAGCCTCAACTGCG
>JAEEGK010012547.1_pt1 | contig 19229 bp, 15 predicted proteins | sample 8958771 | NCBI WGS metagenome assembly JAEEGK01 (sample SAMN16246547, study PRJNA631951) | gut metagenome | biome: gut microbiome; feature: rumen; material: SC-attached | host: Bos | place: Iran: Karaj | collected 2018-10
CACACTAAATTAATGTGCTAAATTACACATTTTTTCTGACATGAGTAAAAAAAAGTATCACTTTCTTTATTTACTCTCAATATCAGGATACAAAAGATAGCGGCTGCGGACGGTCTTGAAATGGTCAAGCGCAGGCTGCCACGAGGCACGTATTTCCTCTTCCGATGCACCTTGCTGCAACTGTCGGCGAAGGTCGGCAGTGCCTGCCAACTTCTCAAAGAAATTGTTCCCCAAGAAGAAGAGATTTTTGTTAGCGACCGCATTGTACATCAGAATCAGATAGGAGAGGTCGAAGTTCGACGGCACCTGTATCTCGCGCAGGTCGAATCCGTAACAGGGTTTACCTCCCTGAGGGGTGAACGAGAAAAGGTGTACCTTCTGCCCGTCGGCAAGGGTATAGGTGGCATTCCATTCCACACTGCTGGGGTGTGGGGTGCCGACCACCTCGAAAGGCCAGTCGGTGCCGCGACCCACACTGACAGTGGTGCCTTCGAAGAGGCATAATGAGGGATAGAGGGCAATGGCATGGGCATTGCGCAGGTTGGGCGACGGCGGCACAGGCAGCTCGTAGACGCTGTCGCGGCAATAACCTCGCATGGGTGCGACGTGTAGGTCGCACTTCATCCCTTTGCTCAGCCAGCCTTCGCCATTTATCATTTGGGCATACTCGCCTATGGTCATGCCATAGACGATGGGCACCGGATGCATCCCCACAAAGGAGCGGTAGTTGGCGGTGTCCAGCACAGGTCCGTCGATATAGCGCCCGTTGGGGTTGGGGCGGTCAAGCACAATGAGCGGAATGCCACGTTCGGCGCAAGCCTCCATAACATAATGCAGCGTCGAAAGATATGTATAGAAGCGGCAGCCCACATCCTGCAAGTCGAAGATGACCACATTCACGTCCGCGAGTTGTTCCTGCGTGGGCTTCTTGTTTTTGCCGTAGAGCGAGATGATGGGGAGGCCGGTCTCTGGGTCGACGCTGTTGTCCACATGTGCACCCGCCTCCGCCGTGCCGCGGAAACCATGTTCGGGACAAAAGATTTTGACCACGTTGACCTCTCGCCGGAGAAGAGTGTCGACCAGATGTGTCGTACCCACCACCGAGGTTTGGTTTGCCACAACAGCAACACTATTGCCATCGCTAACCATCCCAGCAAAGTTGCACACCTGAAGGTCGAGGTGACGACGCATGCACAAGAGCAGTTCCTCAGCACCCACCTGCAAACGAGGGGCTGGAGTAGGTGTGGTTTGTGCACGGCAAGAAACTAAAACTAAAAAGTATAAACTATAAACTAAAAACCGTCGCATAGAATTGAAATTATATTGGATATAAGTTAATTATAATGCGTCAGCCGTCCCCTCTTTAGAGGGGTGCCACGATAGTGGCGGGGTATGTTTAAACGTGCATTTATTTCCCGCCTGTGTGACCAAAACCGCCTGCGCCTCTCTCTGTATCCGACAGCTCCTCCACCTGTATCACCTCCGCCTGCTCATGTCGGGCGATAACCATCTGGGCGATACGCTCGCCGTCGTTGATGACGAAGTCCTCCTGCGACAGATTGATCAAGATGACGCAAATCTCGCCACGGTAGTCGGCGTCAATCGTGCCGGGCGAGTTAAGCACCGTGATGCCCTTCTTCAACGCCAGCCCGCTGCGCGGACGCACCTGTGCCTCGTAACCCTGCGGCAGCTCCATAAAGAGACCCGTCTTCACCAATCCGCGCTGAAGGGGTTTAAGGACGACCGGTCCCTCGGGCAAGAAAGCCCGCAAATCCATCCCCGCCGACTGCGCCGTCTCATACTTCGGCAGCGGATGATGGCTGGTATTCACTATCTTGACTTGCATAATTACAATTGTTTTACCCCATAACGACAAAACTCTGAATTTATTGTACTGACACCCCAATAATCCCAAATCGGTCATTAGGGTTTAGTATTTATTTCGAGCAGATTGTTCACATCGTTGGTGAAGGCGTAGCGGGCTACGGCGAGACAGGGATGTGGCCAAGATGCCGAAAGAAATTCTGAGATGTCATGAACAGACCTAAAAAAGTGAAATAGATTGAAATGTCGACCTAATGACCGATTTGGGATAATGACACCAATGCTGACACAATTGCCGTAGCACCAAATTCCTAAAACAATAGACATTAGAAAATAAAATATCGCCATGTCATTTTTTATTTGTATTTTTGCATTTTGATAAATGAATACGAAAACACATACCCAACCACTGACTGAGCAGTTGTCGCCGTACCTTTTTTGGGACATCGACAAAGAACTCTTCGATGTCGAGAAGAACTCCGCACAACTGATTAAGCGTGTGCTTGAATATGGCGAACTTGACGATTGGCGCACTATACGCGACTATTACGGACTCGAACGTATTGCCCATGACTGCAAGACACTACGCTCCTTACGCCCAGAGGCGCTCTCGTTTGTATGCGTTGTCACCAATACCAACAAAGAAGATTACCGATGCTATACCTTCAAACAATCCTTCCCAACACTCTGGAACTCTTGAAAAGGTTATCTGCACAGCCCGAAATGGAGGGGTTGCGTCTTGTCGGCGGTACCTCTTTGGCTTTGCAGTATGGACACCGCCAATCAATCGATCTTGACTTCTTCGGTGAACTATCTGCCACACAAGATGAGATACTGTCCATGATAGAAAAGATTGGTTCCTATATACTTCGCAACCGCACCGGCAAAATCCTACAAGTCATCATTGACAATGTTATGGTTGATATTGTGGACTATAGCCAATATCCCTGGATTGACACACCACTGACCACTGACGGCTTGACTCTGGCATCACCAAAAGACATTGCCGCAATGAAAATCAATGCCATTGAAGGACGTGGCAGTCGTAAAGATTTCATCGACATACACCTACTACTTCAACACTATTCATTGGATGAGATTCTGACATTTTATTCGCAGAAATACCCTAATCATTCCATCTTCCGTGCCCTCCTAAGCCTTACCTACTTCGATGACGCAGAGGCTGAATCTATGCCCAAAATGTTAATCCCAACCACATGGGAAGAGATGAAAAGGCACATTATCGAAACTGCCCGAAAATACCAAGGGTAGTCCGTACCCCCTCACCACCGACTTCGACACCTCCAACTACAACGGCATCCAACGCCTGAACGTCATCGACTGGCTGCTTAATCACTGATATGCTGTTTATTGCTACGTTTATCAGAGTAGAAAAGCCCATTAACACATTCTCACATTCAAGCATTAACACATCCCCACATTCCCGCATACCCCCGCTACGCTATCCTACTCACCCTTCTCCCCAATCTCGCAAAGGTCCTGCTGCCTTGCTCCTCCTCCAGCATCTGCTCAAACTCCTCGTCCGACACCTCCGTATCATTAAACGCCACCACCAACCGCTCGTTCTCGTCGTTCTCCGCGTCGTCGGCTGTTTCTAACGCCTTCCCGTTCTTCAACGCCTCTGTCCGCAGCATCACATACGCCTTCAGGCACTCTGGGCATATCTTTATCAGTTTCTTGCAGATGGTCATATTCGAGTTGCCAATCTGCGTGTTAATCTTCGCCTCCAGCAGCAGCTGTTTCTTGTCAATGCCCTTCTTGTCGTCCGAGTCGTTGGCAGCCATGATGATTTGGTAGTCTACACCATACGCCTCATCAAACCGGCCCAGCGCATACAATGCCCGTTCCTTGACAAACATGGCCTCCAAGCACGTCCTTCTGCCCAGCACCAGATCGGCATAGCCGATAGCCTCTTCAAACCGCTTCCCATACAGGCACAGCACCGCATTCAGAAAGTCGCACGTCATGCTGCTGTCCTTCAGCAGCTCCACGCCCTCCGTCTCTCCCATCAGGCACTCGTCGTCCAGCATCACGTCAAACATCTTCTTCGCCAGCAGTGCCGCATTGCGATAGTCGCCCCGCTTGCTCTTCTCCACCACGTAGGTCAGGCAGGTGCGGACAGCCCCGTCATAATCCTTCTTCCTCAAGCAGCCATACACCTTCTCCCCTATCTCCATCTCGTCGTCAATCATGGCGGTGTCGTTATATGAGTTGGCGAAAGCCTTGATTTCGGGGTCCAGGATGATGTGGTGCTGCATCAAGGGGTTGCTCAGCGTCAACCCTTCCAAACTACGCATACGACTGATGGCGACATACGCCTGCCCTGAAGCGAAGAGGCCACGTGTGAGGTCAAAGTGCATCCTGTCAAAGGTCATCCCCTGCGACTTGTGGATGGTGATAGCCCACGCCAGTTTCAATGGGTATTGGGTAAAGGAACCCACCACCTCCGACTTCATCTTTTTGGTCTCGCGGTCATATACCCGCTCTACACTTTCCCATGTCGTCTGCGCCACATTCACCTCCGCACCATTCTCCAAGGTTACGGTGACGGTGTCCTCGCTCAGGTTCGACACAATGGCGATGGTGCCGTTGACACAGCTGTGCGAGATGTTTCGGCAGAAGATAACCTGAGCCCCCACCTTCAGTTTCAGCAGCTCCGGCACGATAAAATCCTTCGTCTTGAACTTGCCATCCACATGACCCTTATAGCAGAACTCTTCGCCGTCCAACTCCGCCAGCTTCCGCTCGTTCATCTGGTCTGCCCGCTTCCTGTGGGCGGACAGGATAACCGAGTAATCCTCTGTGTCGTCCGAATAGCTTACGCGCTGGTTGAGCAAAGCCAGGTCACGTTGTGTGCACTCCGCAACGCGCAGGCGGTTCAACACCTCCAGAAACTCGCTGTCCCTCTGACGGTACACCGTGCGGAACTCAATCTTAGGCAGGTTCATCCGTTTCAGCACATGAGCCTTGTAGAAGTAAGGCTTGCCCTTCTCCCACAGGTGGCACAGCATATCCTCGTCGGCAGGTTCCGACACTACAGGCGGCAGCTGGAACAGGTCGCCCACAAACACCACCTGCTTGCCGCCAAACGGCATGTGGGTATGGAATGCCTCGCGCAGAAATCGGTCCATCCCGTCCACCATATCGCACCGCACCATCGACACCTCATCCACAATGATTGTGTCGATATGCCTCAACAGAATCTGCTTCTCCTCCGACACCCTCATCTGGGTATGGGGACCTATCTCCTCAAAAGGGAATCCGAAAAACGAGTGCATCGTCTGCCCACCCACGTTGATGGCGGCAATACCTGTAGGAGCCAGCACAAGAAAATTCTTGGCTATCTTCTCCTGAATCATCTTGATGAAAGTGGACTTACCCGTACCTGCCTTACCCGTGATGAAGAGGCTCGTGTTGGTACTCTCGATTAGAGCAAATGCCTTCTGCTGGTCGGCATCCATGGTGAACTCTTGCTGCTTGATGATGTCATTTTTGTTTTCCATAGTCATTCGGTTTTTTTGTGTGTTCCTTTTTGATTTCGGTTGCAAAAGTACACTCGTTTCGCGCAGCCTTTTTGCGTGGCTCATTTATCTTGTTGTCGAACATCAATAAAATATGAAATCTCGTACAGAAAAACGACTTTTTCTCGTTTATCTGTACGAAATTTGTATATTTGCAAAAAGAAATAACACGTAGAAAATGATGGAAAACCCACTAAGTCAAGCTGGTAACACACCATTCACCACGTCTGTCTTGGCATCTTTCTATCCCAAAACCTGCCAAATCAACGACAAGGCACGCCGTTTGGAGCAGCAAGGGCGTATTATCCGACTGAAGCGTGGCCTATATGTGCGGAGTGCTGACGACGGTGCCGTCATCATACCTTTTCTTATTGCTAACCATCTCTATGGCCCATCATACGTCAGCATGCATACCGCCTTGCGACATTACGGACTCATCCCAGAACGGGTGTACCTAACCCAATCGATGACTATCAAGCATAGCCGCAGTTTCGACACCCCGATTGGACGATTCTCCTACTATTCATGCCCAACAAACTATTTCCCTATCGGCATTCAGCAGGAATCCCAAGAAGGTGTGACCTATCTTGTAGCCACTCCTGAGAAAGCTTTGTGCGATCTTATTATCAAAAGTCCCGGCATGAATGCCACTACCGTTAAAAGTCTCAGAAGTTGGCTTGACGACGACCTGCGCTTCGACATGGAGGCTTTCAACCAGTTTAACATAAATATCATTGAGCGGTGCGCCCTGCAAGCACCTGCAAAAAACAGCGTCTTATCCATTTTAATAAAACTGATAAACCATGAATGACATATTGGAGCAGATGCTTTCGCGCTATCCCATGGACACCGCCGATGCCCGCCGCAACGCCCTTTATGAAGTGATGCAGCAGGTGGTGCTTAGCGGACTCTTTCGCGGAGGATTTTTCTCAGAAACAGCCTTTTATGGCGACACCTGTCTGCGCATCTTCCACGGCTTGAACCGCTATTCCGAAGACATGGATTTCACCCTGCTGCACAAAGACAACCATTTCTCGCTGGAGAATTATTTTCCCTCCATCATTGAAGAGTGCCGTCTCTTAGGTCGCGAAGTGGAGATTACCAAGAAGGACAAACGCAACTTCGGCAAAGTGGAATCGGCTTTTCTAAAAGACAACACCGATGTCTACAATCTCTCGTTCACCACAGAGAAGAGTTTGAAGATAAAGATAGAGGTCGACACCGAACCACCCTTGCAGTTCGACACCGAAGAACGCCTTTTGCTGCAGCCCTTCTCTTTCTTCACGCGATGTGTCACCCTCCCTAATCTGTTTGCCGGCAAGATGCATGCACTAGTTTTCAGGCAATGGAAACATAGGGTAAAAGGACGCGACTGGTACGACTTCGAGTGGTATGTGCGCAATCAGGTGCCGCTTAACTTCGGACATCTACAGATGCGGATAAAAGAATTCAATGGCCTTGAAGTAAACCGCGACCAATTCAACGACATGATTAAGGAACATCTGGCAACAACCGACATACAACAAGTAAAAGCCGACGTGATGCCCTTTGTCCGCAATCCCCACGACCTAGACATCTGGAGCAACGACTACTTCCTCCAGCTGGCAGGGATGGTCAGGTATGAATAGTTGTCAAATCAATCACGGACCTTATTTCGGGAATCTCATTTATGAATCCTGAAACTACATCCTTAATTTACTCTTTATTGTTGTTATACTCCTTAGCAATAAGTATGGATCGGTTCAATTTGTCGATAAACCACTGCTTGTTTGGTAAACAGGTAAGGTATTGAGCCACTTTGATACGGTCTTCGTTCAGCATCATTAGTTCTATGTGTTCTGTATTACCCTCGCTGCATAGCAGCAATCCTATTGGTGGGTTCTCATCAGGCTGCATATCGTGCTTTTGCAGATATTTGAGATACAGTTCCATTTGTCCCTTATATTGGGGCTTGAATTTTCCCAACTTTAGGTCAATGGCAACCAGACATTTCAACTTTCTGTGATAGAAAAGCATATCCAGATAATAGTCCGTACCATCAATACTGAAACGTTTCTGCCGCTCAAGGAATGCAAAGCCCTGTCCCAATTCTAATATAAAAGCCTCCAATTGTTTAGCGATAGCAGCCTCTAAATCTTCTTCTGAGTAGTAGCCGCTCAGCCCTAAGAAATCCAGAACATAAGAATTCAGTAGCACAGCATCAGGTTCCATGTGTGTAGGAGATACCTTCTCCAATGTCTTGACAATATCGTCCTCTGGCTTAGCGGCAAGCAATGATCGTTCATACACCATTTGATCCTGTTTGTCACGTAATTGCCGTACACTCCAATGCTCAGCTATACCCATTTGTTGATAGAATAAGCGTTTTGTGCCGTCCTCAATGGAGATAAGTTCCAAAAAAATGACTCCACGTCAATGTTTGCGACAGTGTCGCAAACATCTAGAACGTCTGATGACAACAGACATACGGCAAGTAAAGGCCGACGTAATGCCCTTTGTCCGCAATCCCCATGACCTCGACATCTGGAGCAACAACTACTTCCTCCAGCTGGCAGGAATGGTCAAGTATGAATAATTATCAGTCAATCAATAAAGGAATGTGTGATTATACTATAAAACAGTACAGCCATTTACTGAGATGCCATATACAAACCATATTCCATTTTCGCAGATATACCTTTACACATCAAATACCCACAAACAACCTACCTGCTTTTTTTAATGGTATCAAACATAATATCCACTGTGCTTTTGAAGCGTTTTAACATTGCCAATTGAAATGTATAATATTCATGTGGCGAGGACATCTCATTTACATTTCCCATTATTTCTTGAAGCATATCTGCATGAGAGAATTTTCCTTTACCTGTTTCAAAAAAATCCATTTCATGCCCGCCACCGAGCGAATGACGAGCCGCGTCAACACATTTCCCAAATCTTCCATAGAGAAAACCTCCAAACTCTTCTCTAGATCCCTTTAACCTTTCGTAATAATATCTATAAAGAGCTGATGCAAAATCAGATAATTGCTCTTTTGTATAGCAAGGAGTTCTCAAATCATCCTCAAGAGAGGAACCATCCATAACAGGTGGAAAAACTACACTTTTCTTCTGATTTTGTCTTTGTCGATTAATACGTAAAATAGTATCCGCAATTGATTTCATTATAGAATATGTCTCTGGAAGCGTATCCCTCGAACCTTTATCATCTGCTAATTCTCCAAGTATAAAATCATTCAAAAATCCAATTGGAATATATGAAATATCTTTTGTTTTTACACTTATAATACCCTTGTTCTTAAGGTTTATATATGATTCTGATGATGCAATTTTTCTTGGTGAAATTGCCAAATTCTTAAGAATGCTATATTCTCCACAATTCAATGCTTTATTGGACAATTCTTTAAAATGGCCTGAACAAATTGAATAATCGGGTAGCGATCCATTCTTAAAAATGTATGTTCCAATGACATTCTTCCCATAAAAAGGAACACCACCTGACTTTTCATATGCAAAATCGGCACAACTTAATAGATACTTTTTCTTCTCTTCATCGTCAACTAAACTACACTCATTAACCCACATCCTGTTAAAACTATCTTTTGATATGGGTGTCACATACTCATAATCTGAGATTGTATTCGCCTCACCAGAGCCCGGTACTTCTATTCTTATTTGATCCCATGAAGTAGCTCCGGTAAGCCAAAAACAAAATGGTCTTGAACCATTAGGCATGGTTTCACTACTCATCGTTCTCAATTTACAAAAGCCTGTAGGGGAGTCTAACGCATATTTGAACAAATACTCATATTCATCTATCAAAAACAAAATCGTACTATCCATCAATTCAGAGAACCATTTAACTATATTCTGGAAAAGAGCTTGTATTCTAGAGCTTGATATTCCCTCTAATTGTTCTGCTACTTCTGTCCAATCATCACTTGGTTCAATCGTAGTTGCCCTAAAAACCGTTTTCTCTATAAAGATTCCATCTATAAACAACGATCTAATTAATATACCAATAAAATATTTATAAACGTTATCTGTACCACGAATATTTTCAGTTTTTACATCCAAATACACTGGATATATGTGAAGATCACCTTTCTCCTTTAGTATGGATTGGATAGTTTTCAAAACACATGTTTTGCCAAACCGTCTTGCCCCAATAATGGAGATATTTTGTTTTAAAGAAGCATCAATAAGCAGTTTATTTAGCAGTTGCTCTCTTCCAAATAACTCTTCTGAATTGGAAATATCTTTTACTTCAAATGGTATCTTCATGGCTATAAAATTTTATCTAATTGCAAATTAATATCTGGGTAATGAACAGCCCACCACCTACGGAACAAATCGACAGAAATAATATATACGGGAAGACCCTCATCTTCTTTCTGAATCAGAACCTTCTTTTGACATAATAATTCGATGGATTCTGCTAATTTGGGTCGAAAAGCTGCAATGTCCTTTTTTGCCCATAATTCCTGCAACTCAACAATACCAACTCCACGAGGGTTCTCCTTATTTTCTCTATTATAATAAGCAATACTTGAGATAAGCACATGTACCTCTATAGGATCGGCAGGGCTGAACATATTATTTTGAAACACATTCTCTGGTAATGTTTTAACCATCGAATTGGAGTTCATTTCTGATTCACCTGTTAATATTTTTACTATATATTCTAATTCAGGATACCCTATGATTGAACGCTTTTTCTCAACAGCATAAAGACCACAATACTTGCATATAATTTGCACAAAATACGGAACATCACCAGAAAGTTTGTGAATATGTTCTATCGCGTCAAAAGTAAACTTCAATTTATCACCTAATACACATATTAGTTCCTCAGCAGATTGCTTGTCAATCTCACTTATCTGCTCTTCAACAGCATTGACCAATTGCCCGGTAATACCATATTTTGAATCCTTCAACAATGCTTTTATATCATACGTTCCTGCATAAATAAAACTAGCAAGACCTTCTAAAGAAAATTGTCTTAATGTATGAAGGAATGCTGGGTTTACGACATTATTATCCATCATGACTTTTATATACGAAAACTCATCCACTAAAAACATTGGATAAATATTCTTTTTATGTAGAAAGTGTAAAGCATTATTTAAGTCTTTAGCACGTGGTTTTTGCGACATCCCGAGTTGCAAATAACCATCTTGGCCAATATATTCCTCTAAATGCTCATTAAATTGGTCATAAAGGAGATATTCCCACATATCTTGGGCATTGCCGAAATTTGATGCTTGTGAAAAATCCCATTCAAATGTTGCTATAGTAAATCGAACTCCACTAATTATTATAGGTTCCCTGTCAAGTGCTTCACCAAGATATTTTAGGATTGAACTCTTACCAGTTCTCGTTAAACCGTAAAGTATGTAAGGTTTGTCTCGTTCAATAGATTTATAATGTTTTTTTAGCCTATTTAAAATAGTCTGCCTACCTTTAAACATTTGTTCTGCAGGAATTGCGCCATCTTTCCAAGGAATATCTTCGTAACACAAAGATGATTCGGGTTCCCTTTCTAATGTAAAATCAAAAGACTGAGGCGGCAGCTCTTTACCTTGATATATTGCCGATATGGACATCGACATCTTGACTGAAGTCGCAGATGCCATTTCCGGTGGAAGCTTCACCGGGACTTCAAGGTTGTTTCCAGCAGGTATTTCGACATCAGACCGATTTGACCCCGTATAGGTTTTTTCGGATTGCAAATCTGTCACTTCCGGAGACATTATACACCCTTCAGCAGTGCTTTCACCTTGATTTTTTATAATGAGGTTTACTAAAAAGACTGAGTCATTGCGGACTAAGTATGGGGGGTCTGCCACAACCACTAATTGAGGTAGAGTGTCGGCTATTTTTTGTTCTAAGAGATTAACAACTGTTTTCTTCCATTTAGATAATAATGGAAAGAAAAATGTACGTCCATAATATGTAGTATTCTCATTTATATAAAAAATCTGCTCATCAATCTTTCGTTGAACCTGAATTAAAATATTCGTTCTCTCAACCTGTGACCTATTTGGATAAGGTTTTAAAATAACAAGGATATTATCTACAACACTTTTTGTTTCAGATTCTGTCTCATTCAAAAGATCACTATATTCTCCAATATTATTCCATTTTTCATAAAGAGGTGTAAGCAAATGAATATTAAAATCCTCTTTGGTAATCCTTGATAATACCTCTGAGAATTTAACATTTCTTTCTTGTCTATAGGCAAATGATCTCTTAAGAAATGTCCCTGGAGTAAGTTGTTCGTCAATATTACTTCTGTTTTGTTTATTAATGATTTTGTATATTTCTGGACGCTTTATATCATCTTTTAATGCTTTGTAAAACTCTTTTCTCCATGGGGCTTTATTTTTCCATAGTTGATTCCATGCATTAGAACTGGCTGAGCCAATTATCATTATGGTATGCCAAGCTATTTCATTAATCTGATGATCCTGACTATTTATGCAAAATGAGAAAACCTTATTAAAATTACCAGTCAAATCCACCTCATTATTTTTTTCTACATTGATTATTGAGACATTTAGCTTCAAGTAGTTGCATAAGATAACTTTCAGTATTTCAGTTTTTGTGTTTGAAAGCAAACTAAGAGATTCTATATAATAACTACAAGCACTGTCTCGTAATCTCCTTAAATAGTTTAAATCAGATATTTTCCCAGATTGAATATCGTTATTAAACTTTGTAAATAAAAAATTCCCTTTATATACTGCATAGAAAGCAACAGACTCCATATAGTTTGATAAGTCATAACTACCAACAGGAAGTTCGCTATATGCCTTTGCCGCCTCTAAATATATCGGGTATCTCTCTCCCAAGTCAACGCCCTTGTAATTTTTTGCTTCTTGGAAGATAGCATCAGCAATAGAAGGATTAGAAGCACCTCCATTGGCTATTATTAAATCATTACTATACTTATGTTCTTTGATGTCAAGATCAATCATTTTGCTGATTGACAACGATGAATCATCCGAATCAAGAATTAATTCCTTTTCTTCGTCGGAGTCTTCTAAAGAAGAATTAGGAGAAGCAGAAACAGAAATGGTTGAGAAAGCACCACTCTTAATTTGCTCTAAAAGAGTAGATGCATATCTATTGTTTGGATTATATTCTAACGCCTTTTCGGCAGAGGATTGAGCATCATGTATCTCAGATTTGTCCATGGCTTGAAGACGAGCCAATTCTGTGTAAAGATGGCTTAAATTCTTAGGTTCACCATCCGTACCTTCTTTGAAGCGAACCAGCTCAGCATAAGCCAATTTGGCATTGGAGTAATCTGTCAATGCAGAATATGCCTGAGCTTTCCTTAGCAGTAAACTGCTTTTATATTTTAGATCAATATCTGATTCTTCAAGAGTTTTTTTTATCAGCTCAATTGCATCCAATTGACTCCCCTCATTTACCAACTTATTGAGTTCTTTTTCCAGCTGTTTATAGTCCTTAGGTATTTTGCTTGAATTTGAACTGTTTTTCCTGTCTTTTATCAAAGCATTGACCGGCTTTAAGATAGTAAGAATTTCAAATATTTTGCTTCGAGCATTCCTCTTTTTTATCTGAGAAAGCAGAAAATAACATAAGGTCTTGGCTTCTTTAAAATGCCCTTCATTAATTGCATTCTTTAAAATCTCAATATAACCTCCAACTGTATTTGGCGATAGTGTTAAAAAAACACTTTTTGTATCAAATAGGTCGTGGTAATAAATAACAACAGGAAGAGTATCTCCAATAATAAAATGTTTCAAATCGGACATTAATCCTTTTTCAATAATAGTTGCAGTACGGACTGAAAGCGAAGGCCTTTCTTCAGTGCTTACGCGAAAAGACCGTTTGATAACTTCTAAAACATTAGCATTCCCAGAAACAATCGTGTTCTTTATTTGTGTGTCAAGTGAATTCGCAATCTCTTGGGCAAGTTTGATTAATTGCGGTTTGCTAATGCTATCCCATGCAATATCATACTCCCCAATTGTAACGTCGGCATTTTCCTCTTCGCCTATTATTGATTGTTCTGCGGATGGGGGGAGGGCCTGAGCTGTAGATGGTTTATTATCTACTTTTACAGGACTTAACGGAGTATCCGAGTTGGACTCTATAGTATTACATTTCTCTATGCTCCCAAGAGTATCATTCTTTTCTGGATGATTAACATAATCAGCATCTGATTGAATTTCATTAAATTGCAAACTTTCGTCACTTGGGACAACTCCAGAATCAAGATTTGGCTGCCCCAAATACAAATCATCAATTTCTTCATCTTTTTTTATTACCAAGTTTCGATTATTTAGCTTAATTGCAACCATTGAAGAAGAAATTTTAACAATTATTCCTTCAAATTTCCCATTTTTACAAGTAATGCGAATAGCATCTCCTTTTTTTGCAATATCAGAAATAAAATCCAAATACATAGGATAAGTGTTTTTTTATTTAACGCAATGTTTTATAATTTATTATTTTTACCTCTACATTTTCAGAACCATGCGGGGGCTATTTGTTAATATATTATTTTATTCATAAAACTCACTTTTTGCGCGGTGGTTTTTCTATCTATTTTTCAGTGTTTTCTATTCTCTCTATTCTGTTTTCATTAAACTCGTCAATCCATTCTTTCAACTTCCTTTGCAATAGGGCTTTGTCGGGCAGATAGAGCGAATACTGCGAGGCATAGATATTGGCATCCTTGGGGAGCGTCAACTCTACAAGAGCGTCACTTTTTTCTTCGCAGAGTAATATCCCAATAGTAGGCTTCTCAAAATCTTCCTTTACATGGCGGTCGTAGTAGTTGACATACATCTGCATCTGTCCCAAGTCCTGATGGGTCAAATCACCTGTCTTCAGATCAATCAACACATAACATTGCAACAATCGGTTGTAGAATACAAGGTCTACATAGAAATGTCGTTCCTCAAAGGTGAAGCGTTTCTGGCGCGCCTCGAACAAAAAGCCCTTCCCAAGTTCCAATAAGAACTGCTGCATTTTGTCAATAATAGCATTCTCAAGCTTCGATTCTGTGTACGCCACATCGGGCTTCAGCCCAAGAAACTCCAGTGTCAGCGGATTCTTGATAATGTCGGACGGCTTCTCAACAGTCTGCCCTTCTCGTGCCAACCGCATCACTTCGTCTTTATTGCGGCTAAGAGCCAGCCGCTCATACAGGCTGCTGCCCACCTGCCGTTTGAGTTGCTTGACAGACCATTGTTGCTCGGCACATTCAATTTCATAGAAACTACGAGCCTCTATATTCTCTATCCGCATCAATACCAAATAGTGCGACCACGACAACGTGAAACGAGGCTGTTGAATTGTGGCAACGGCGTTGCCCCAATTTGTATCATCCTCTTTATCAACAGCATCTGCATCATTCTCTAATTGGGGCAACGCTGTTGCCCCAATTGCTGCATTACCATAGGCTTGATAAAAAAAGCGACAGCGTTTAAGCATATCATAACTCCAACCGCTCCCGAATCGCTCAATCAGCCGGACAGATAGGTTTTTCAGAACCTGTTTTCCATACTCTGCCCGTGTACCCTGTTGCTCACTCTCGAAGATATACCGCCCTACTTCAAAACGTGTCCTCACCTCCGCTACATTTACGGAGTTTGTCACAAACCTCCTTGCCTGTTCTATCAGTCCTGATATACGCTCAAAGAGGGTATCAACTTGTGACACATCTGTTGCCTCATTCTTCTTCATCTCATTACTTTTATCCATATCTCAATTTATTCTACTCTGAATTTTCTGTTTTGTCTTCAGTTGCAAAGATACGAAATAATTCCTTATTAGCACAAAATTATATCAAACTTCCTTATTTTACCTATTTCCACCTCTTGAAACTTCCTTATTTTCCCATTTTTCACCCTTTAAACTTCCTTATTTTCCACATCAACAAACTGTGCGGTGGTTTTTTATCTATTTTTCAGTGTTTTATATTCTCTCCGTTCTGGTTCCATTAAAGTCGCCAAGCCATTCATTTGCTTTTATTACTTCTCTCCTCTTTCATCTTTCAGCTTATATCTTTTTTGAAAACGGCAGAGTATTCGTTGTGCATCTCTGTAATCCTTTGCTGCACTTGCTCCACTATGCTCTGCGGGGAGAGGACTATCAAGTCTTTCCCAAATGAGGTCAGCTCGCGAGTCAACTCGTAGTTCTCGATGCAGTCAATAGAGAAGAAACGTCCCTCGCACAGCGTGGGGTACTTCTCGCGGAGCACCTTTTCCCGTTCACCACGGATATTGCGCTGTGACTCGTGGATGGGTTTGGTGGCGACATAGTCCTTTGAGCGGTTGCTGACCCAGAACACAATAGTCTGCAAATCCTTGTCTTCATTCAACGTCACGCCTACAATGTCCTCAAACCGCTCGTTGAGGTCGCCATCATACGGTACATAGACATGCGACGGCAATGGCACCACTTTGTCAATGCGGTCGAGGGCAAAGTTCAGCAACTTCCCGCTCTCTTCCGCTGCTGCAATAAGATACCAACGGCGATTGTACTCCTTGAGCAGATAAGGATGTAACGTCACCGTCCGTTCCTCGTCGGGAGTGTCGAAGCGGTGATAGTGCAGTTCTACCACCTGCTGTTGAGAAATGGCCGTGAAGAGCTCGCCAAGCAGAGTGGAGTTTTCCAACGGATTCTTTGTAAAGGAGATTATCTGCCGGTCGGTCTTCACGTTCAAACTCTTTCTCAATGCTTCCAAGCCCTCCAGATTGGGCAGTCCGTCGAACTGACCCAGCAGCGACAATGCCTCAGCAAGCAGATACTTCTCATCCTCCGTCATATCCTTCTTGAAGATGGAGAAAGAGGGGTCGGCATATCGGTGACAGGTCTTCTTGACGGTCTTGTATGGGTTTTTCTGACTTGGAACATCAATCTGGTAATGCTCAATCTCGGCAAGGAAAGGCCCAAATTCCAGATAATGCAGGTCGTCCTGTATGGTGCGAAGGCTTACGGCCGCCTCCTTCTTTTTCATCTCTTCCGAGGTCTTCAACTCCTCCAGTTTCTCGTTGACAAGCTGACACAACTCCTTGGAAGAGTAGTTGTGATGGCGGTTGGCCAACAGGCTGTCCAGTATGTAATATCGCGTCAACGCGTTCTTATTAGCGGGCATAATATTCTGTTTTTTTGTCTGCAAAAGTACAAAGGTCATGCGCAATCTATCTGCGCGGCAAATCAACTATTCTCTCTATTCTGTTTTCATTAAAATCGTCTATCCATTCTTTTAAAAGCAATTGCAAAGATACTAATATTTTTCCACATGTCATAATAATGGTTCCACGCATTCGAGATTAATAAAAGGTGGACAAAGGTAGGCATTTGATAGGGTATCATCTTTCTGCCGATTGGGGGTGATGACTCTTTCGGTCGCGACACCATACAAGAATACTTGTACAATGTAACCTCTAAAAAAATGCCCCTAAAGTGGCATTCGTGATAATCATTAAAAGACTTCTATAAATTAGTCCGTAGGACTATTCGCTTAATAGCTAACAATTATCGCACAACAACAAATACCCCGTAGGGGGTCTCGATAAATGTTTTTATAGAACCCACCATTATTGAATATTTAACACGAACTGCCATGTAATGACCATAAATTCATGACAATTAACGATAATTCGTGTTTGAAAAAATCATTACCATGAATGCTCATTGCTATGCAATGATTTGTTTGAATAATTATTGGAGGTTGTCACATTGTTTTGAACCCAAATCGGTCATTAGGGTTTATGTCAAATCTGAGATTATTCGTTGGAAGGCTACGGGTACTGTGGCTCGACATGAGACAGGATCGGCGAGCTCCACCTTTCGTTGTCCGACTTCACTATTGCGCGGAGTGAATCGTTCAGCCCGATGCGGATGCCGAGGGAAACGCTTCCCCGGTACGTGGTATCTTTGTAAGAGTCCTTTTCAAACCGGACGCCGTATGAGACGCTGTCCTCCCACAAGTATTCGTCCGCCGGGATGAGTGCGTCGCCACTCTCGATAAACTCACAGGCCAACCAGCCGTATCTGTTCACCGCCGTACCTCCGACATACCGATAGCTCCCCAGCGAATCAAACACCCGGTAGTCGAACCGTATCGTCGTGTCGCCAATCCATTTCACCAAGAGAAGATAATGGTTCGTGCTGTCCCAGTATTGCCTGTCCCATTCCACATAGTCATCCGGTTTCTCCTCTTCGGCAAAAACCTCTTCTGTACCCTTCGCGGCTTTATTATTACATGCAACCGACAGCACCGACACCGCCAGCGCGACAAGTAAAAACACTGTTCTATATTTCATTTCTTCTGCAATTTGACAATGCAAAATTACGTTTTTTTTCAGAACTGTGGATTTCCTGCGCGTTATTATCGTATTAACCATTGTGCCACAACTTGATAATCCATTTCAGATGGCAAATGTTGATAACTCATTTCCTGTTATTAGAAAAGTATTGTGTACTTTAGCAGTCTGAAAAAAAATAGCACCATCGCGGTAATCATTTGTTAATGTCAAACTTATAAAGAAAAGCACCCATGCAGTCCGACATGTTTTTAGATTTTGGTAGTGATAATCAACACATTAGGCCGAAGACATATACACAATACAAGCCTGATGAGATTATGAAATCGTCCATCGAATACTTTGGCGGCGACGAACTTGCAGCCAATGTATGGATGAATAAATATGCCCTGCGCGACGACGACAAGATTTACGAGCTGAACCCCGATATGATGCACCACCGTCTGGCGTCGGAGTTTGCCCGCATCGAGCGCAACTACCCCAATCCCATGTCGGAGGAGACCATCTATGAGTTGCTGAAAGATTTCCGCTATGTCATTCCACAGGGCAGCCCCATGTCGGGCATCGGCAACGATTTCCAGGTGGTGTCGCTGTCGAACTGCTTTGTGATAGGCAACAGCGGTGCCAGCGACTCGTATGGCGGCATCATGAAGATAGACCAGGAGCAGGTGCAGCTGATGAAACGTCGCGGCGGTGTGGGACACGACTTGACCCATATACGTCCTGCGGGCAGCCCGGTGAAGAACAGCGCCCTTACCTCCACAGGTATCGTCCCCTTTATGGAGCGATACAGCAACACCACCCGCGAGGTGGCACAGGGCGGCCGTCGCGGTGCACTGATGCTGAGCATCAGCATCAAGCACCCCAATGCCGAGCAGTTTATCGACGCCAAGCTGGAGCAGGGCAAGATTACGGGTGCCAATGTGAGCGTGAAGATTACGGATGAGTTTATGCGGTGTGTGCGCGACGGCAAGCCGTTTGTGCAGCAATACCCTGTCGACTCGCCCAATCCGCTGGTGCGTCAGGAGATTGATGCCCGCAAGCTGTGGAACAAGATTATCCACAACGCCTGGGCCTCGGCAGAGCCCGGCGTGCTGTTCTGGGACACCATCCTGCGCGAGAGCGTGCCCGACTGCTATGCCGACTTCGGCTACCGTACCGTCTCCACCAACCCCTGCGGCGAGATACCACTGTGCCCTTACGACAGCTGCCGTCTGATAGCCGTAAACCTGTTCAGCTATGTGGACAATCCCTTCACGCCCGAAGCCAGCTTCAATTTCGACAAGTTCCGCGACCATATCGCCAAGGCGCAACGCCTGATGGACGACCTTATCGACCTTGAGCTGGAGAAGGTGAACAAGATTCTGGCCAAGATTGACAGCGACCCCGAGAGCGACGACATCAAGAGCGTGGAGCGCAACCTGTGGCTCAACATCAAGATGAAATGCCTCGAAGGCCGCCGCACCGGCTTGGGCATCACCGCCGAGGGCGACATGCGGGCCGGCATGGGTCTGCGTTACGGCACCGACGAGGCCACCGACTTCGCCGTC